>Ga0268276_1001477_pt1 | contig 22991 bp, 24 predicted proteins | sample saktaG_4_FD_190145 | JGI IMG/M metagenome (GOLD analysis project Ga0268276, IMG submission 190145) | Saline water microbial communities from Sakinaw Lake, British Columbia, Canada - sak_2010_1_5_45m | ecosystem: Environmental > Aquatic > Non-marine Saline and Alkaline > Saline ... | reverse complement strand
TTTCTTTCAATTATAGCGAGGGAATGCAAGAAGCGATCCGACGCGCGCATAAGGCCGGAATCATGATCGTGGCCGCCGCCGGCAACGAACAAACGGGCGGCGTCGGTTATGATATCGCCAAAACGCCCATTTATCCGGCTTGTTATGACGGCGAGCTTATCGGCGAAAATATGGTTATCGGCGTGGCCGCGACGGACGCGCTTGATCAGAAAGCGAAATTTTCCAGTTATGGATCGCGTTGCGTCGATTTGGTCGCTCCGGGCATAAGCTTTTTTAGCGCCGTGACCGCCGGTAGCGTGCCCGATTATCCGGATAAGATTTATGACGGCTATTGGTCGGGCACTTCCATGGCCGCGCCCCAAGTGGCGGCGACCTTGGCTCTCATCGCCCAAGCCAATCCGGAATTAAGCCGTAGGGAAATCGTTAATATCTTATTCGCTTCCACCGATAATATCAGCCGGCTCAATCCCGATTATCCCGGTCAGCTCGGTAACGGGCGCTTAAATGTCAATCGGGCGGTAGAAATGGCTAAGGAAAAATTATATAGCCGCGTCGGGCGCTTGGTCGTCTTGCCGCAAAGCGCCGTTAAAAATAAATCGGCGAAATTAACCGCCGCCACCGGAGAATCAGTGGGTAACTTGTCTTTGGACCTTAAGGGCGGAGAAAGCGTCGCTGTCGGAGACATCAACGGCGACGGTAATCAAGAAATTGTTGTCGGATCCGGAGCGAAGGCCGAGCCGCAAATCATGATTTATAACGCGGCGGGCAAGCTGATTAAGAAACTCCTGGTTTTTGATAAATCTTTTCGCGGCGGCGTGAGCGTCGCTCTGATAGATACTGACGGCGACGAACAGATGGAAATCGCCGTGGCGCAAGCGGCCGGCGGTACCGGACAAATTAAAATTTTTAATTTTGACGGCCAATTAAAAACGCAATTTTTAGTGGACAGTAAATATTGGCGCGGCGGGCTTAATTTGGCGGCCGGTGATATTGACGGTAACGGTAATCAGGAAATAGTCGCCGCTTTTGGCGCCGGAACCGAACCGCAAGTCCGGATTTTTGACGCGAGCGGCCAAGTCGTCGGTATCTTCTTGGCTTATGAAAAAGAATTCCGCGGCGGCGTCAAGGTGGCGGTCGCGAATCTTAACGGCCGAAAAAATCATAATCAGGCGGACATCATCACGGCGCCGGGCAAGGGTCGCGATCCGCAAATTAAGATTTTTAATAATCGGGCTGTCTTAGCGCGCCAGTTCTTAGCTTATGGCCGTAATTGGCAAGGCGGAGTAAATCTGGCCGCCGGCGACCTTGATAATGACGGCTTACCGGAAATAGCGACCGCCGCTCAAGCGGGCGCCGCGCCGCATGTCCGCGTTTTTGACGGTCGGGGCGAGTTGATGGAATCATTTTACGCTTGGGAAGAAAACTGGAACGGCGGCGTAAATATTGGTATAATAAAAATTGGCAATTAATAGTCCTAATTAATTCACGCATATCTCTCATATGTCCAAACAAGTCATTTTTGACAAGAAGAATATCCTCGTCGCCGGCGGCGCCGGCTTTATCGGTTCGCATCTTTGCGATGAACTGGTCAAAAACAACAAGGTCATCTGCGTGGATAATTTTATCACCGGCAGCGAGCGCAATATCGATCATCTGCTCGCCAATCCTGACTTTATTTTCATCAATCATGATTTATCCAAGCCTTTGGATCTGGAAGCGATTCCGGAATTGAAGAAATTCAAGGTGGAATTTCAGGGTTTGCAGGAAATCTATAACTTAGCCTGTCCGATGTCGCCGCGCCGTTTTTTGGAAAACCGCTTAGCGACGCTTCTGGCCAATTCTTACGTGGTCAAGAATCTTTTAGATTTGGCTGTTAAATACAGCTCTAAATTTTTACAGTTTTCTTCGTCCGTCGTTTATGGACCGCGCCAAGCGGATAATCCCGGTTTGAAAGTGAAGGAAAGCGATTGGGGCATGGCGGACCAATTATCCGAGCGCAGTTCCTATGATGAAGGCAAACGCTTCGCGGAAACTATCGTCAGCAATTATCGCTCCCTTTATAACGTGGACGCGCGCATTTTGCGCCTCTTCCGCGTTTACGGTCCGCGCATGGAGGCGAATGACGATCAGATGATTCCCGATTTCATCAAAGACGCTTTGGATAATAAAGACATCACCATCAGCGGCGACAAAACTTTTTCTTCTTCCTTCTGTTATATAGACGATATTTTAGACGCGACAGACAAGTTCATGAATTCCGAGATTCCGGGCCCGATAAATATCGGTTCGGATGTGGATATTAATCTGACTGATCTGGTGAAGACGATAATTTTCTTGACTAAGTCCCAGTCCCAGATCAATTATGTCCCCAATAAGTTATTCCTAAGCGAATTAGTCTTGCCGGATATTCGTCTGGCGCGCAACGAACTGGGCTGGATGCCGGTCGTGACGCTGGAGAACGGCCTGAAGAAGACTATTTTTGATGTTGAAGCCAATAAGCGTTTGCAAGGATTCGGCAGTTGATCGAATAAAAAGACCGGTTAGGCGCCGGTCTTTTCAGTCATTAGTAGTATTTTTTTTATCAAATCATTCTCATCTCCGGGAGCGAATAATCGGTCGTCCGCTTTCATCAATTCCGGAATACCGCCAAGGCGGCTGGCGATAACCGGCAGGCCGGCGGCGTGGGCGCCATAAATGGTCGTCGGTGAATTTTCATAACATAAGGAGGGAACAATCAGGCAATCGCTCGCCGTTTTTACTTTTTCCGTTTCTTCATAGGAAAGCGGTCCTAAGAATTTTATGCGCGCGTCAATGCTGGCGGCCGCGCGCGCTTTTTCCAGGCTGTCGCCGCCACCGCGAATGGCGACAGTTAAAGTCAATTCCGGCCGTTTTATTTTTTTGAAAGCGCTTAAAGCCAGAAATATTCCTTTTTGTTCCTCGATTTGGCCAATGAAAAGGAAGTTTTTAGCCGGACCGGTTTTATTCGGGAGCGAAGCGTCCGCTCCCGGCCAAACAAAAGGCCGGACTTCATGCTCGGAATCCTTGAAAAAGCCGCGCTGTTTATGCATTTCCAGGAGCCAATCGGACGGCGAGGTTACTTTAATCGGGGAGGCGAAGAGGGCGCGGGTTAAGGCCTGATATATTTTAGCCGCCGGGTTATTGATTTTTCCTTCCCGTCCGAAAATTATCAGTCCCGAGGGATGAATAAGTTGGACGTCGTGCAAGAAATGTTCGTGGCGGATCTTAAGCCGCTTTAAAACGGATGGAATCATGAACCCCAAACCCATCAAGTTGTGCGTGATGATTAAATCCGGTTTTTCCAGTTCCAGAATTTTTTTTATTTTGGCCGCTTTCTGAAAAGAAAAAATATTGCCGATTTGCCAGAGAGCGCGATAAAGTCGGGAATGCTTATTCAGATTATAGAATTCGGAGTTTATATAATAGATTTTGGCGTCTCCGTTCATTATTTCGACTTCCTGGCCACTTTTAGGCCGTGTCGTAATCATAAAAACTTGCCGGCCGTCCGCCCGGAGATTATCCGCCATAATATTTACGGCCGTTTCCGCGCCGCCGCGGCTGTATTCTCCGGATAGATTGTGCAGCAAGCCTATTTTCATAAATGTTTTTAGAACTTTAATCGCTTATTTTTATTTAAACAACGCCTTCAGTTTAGCCCCCATCATTTCCTCGCCATATTTAGCTTCGACTAGGATTCTCGCCCGTTGCGCCATTTTTTCCGGCAACCCCTTTTCACTCATAAATAAACTTAGCTTTTTTCCTAAATCAGAAACGCTGCCCGGTTCGACCAGCAATCCTTCTTCACGGTCAGTAAAGACGCGACGGACACCGGGTAAGTCTGACGCCATTACCGGCACGCCGCAAGCCAAGGCTTCTATCAAGACGATGCCGAAAGCTTCATTGCTGTTAATCGACGGCAGAATCAATAAATCAGCTTTTTGAAAAACGCGGATAAGGTCCGAGCCGCTTAATTTACCGGCAAACTTAATTTTTTTTTCTAACCCGAGACGAAGCGCCAGCGCTTCATATTCCGGCCGCCTATCGCCGTCGCCCACTAGCGTCAATTCAAAATTAAAATTATTTAATCCCGCGGCCGCGCGCAGTAATATCTCCACGCCTTTAAAATAATGGGCCGCGTCCAGTCCGCCGACAAATAATAAATTAAAGCGGTCTTTTTTGATGAAGTTCGCGCTGATAAAATTAACGATCGCTCTGGCCTGGGCGAGCAAAGGATTCTTAGCCGGCCGTTTCAGCTCACTCGGGCGGAATTCTTTTAAGTCCACCGCGAAGGGGATTTCCCGGAATTTTTCGGGGTGGGCCGCGTAATAATTTTTTATTCGGCTCTGACGCACATAATCCAGGCTGGCCGTAACGATTATTTCCGCCCGTTTCAGCAAGGACGCTCGGACCAGGCGGCTCGGCCAGCTTAGTATTTTAGCCAACGGGTTCAGACCGCCGACATCCATATGATAATGGATTATCAATTTCGGCCTCTGATTGAATATTTTAAAAAGCCAAACGATTTCCGCCGTGCCGAAATACGGATAATGAAGATAAATATAATCAAATGATTTCAAGCGCCATAAGAGAGATCCTAAAACAGAACCGTGGCCGTATTTTAGCCACGGTTTCAGATGGGACGGCGTAAAATCCACGACCTCGTGTTCGGATTTTAATATTCGGCTGATCCGACTGGCGCTGTTGGCGATACCGGCGGCATAGGGCGGCCAGGCGCAAACTATGGAAGCGATTTTCATGTTTTATTTCTTTAAGGTTATTTGGCGGACGATTTCCGTAAGATTCCTGTCCATTTTCGCGTGATCCAACTGAAGCCGGAAGATAAGATAGAATAAGGCCAAAACCGCGATATAAATCAAAAAATTGATGCCGGTGCCGGAAAAACCGAGCCAGGCGACCAGGCGGTCAATTTGTTTGATAAAGATGATGGCGGCCGCGGCGACCAGCCAGAAAGCGAGCCATAAAGAAAATTCATTGTTACTGATAATTTTTTTCTTTTTTTGCGCGCTGAGGCGGAAAACGAAAAAGATGATTATGACGATGGCGATTATCTGCTGCAGCATAGATTTATTTTTGTTGATTTATTTATTTTATTGATTTACCGGATTTTTTAATTTATTTATTTTATTTAACTCATTCATTCTATTGTTTATCCGATTTTTAGCTTATTTATTTTATTATTTTGTGAATCAATAAGTCTCTTATGACTTTGAGGCCGCCGGCCAGTTTTTGGCCAAAATGATGATAGACGACGGTAATCGGCACTTCCGCTATCCGCAGTTTTTCTCGGAAAGCTTCTATTTGGATTTCGCTGTTATGAGCCATTTCCCGGTTATTTATTCTGATCCGTCGGGCGGCCGTTTGACTAAGCGCCCGGAAACCGTTTTGCGGATCGCTTAACTTTATTCCGAGAATCACGCGCGTAAAGGTTCGCGCGAGCGGCATGATCAGATATTTTTTAAACGCCGGCAAATTAGATTTTTTCCCTAAGAAACGGGAACCGAAAACAATATCGGCGCGCCCCGCCAGTATCGGCGCGACCATATCTTTTATTTCGCTCGCCAAGAATTGGTCGTCGGCGTCAAAATGGACAATGATATCGGCCTGATGCTCCAAGGCGTAATCATTACCGGTCTGCAGAGCCGCGCCTTGTCCGCGGTTGAGCGGATGGCGGAAAACTATCGCGCCCGCCTGTTTCGCCAACTCGGAAGTATTATCCCGGGAACAATCATCGACGACCACCACCTCATCGACAAAGGGACGGACGCCGGAAACGACAAGTGAAATATTTTTAGCTTCATTATAAGCGGGGATGACGCAGGTTATTTTCATATTTATATTAATCCGTCTTTGGTTTTTCTGAAGAGGTCGTCGGTTAAAGGGCGGAAGCCATTTTTCAGCGCCAATTTTTCCAGTTTGGCTTGATAGCTCTTAAATTCTTGGCCGCGCGCCTCAATCAGAAATTTTTTCAGAGCCGGCGTAATTTTTAAAATTTCAAATAAGCCGATGGCTCGGCGCTGGCTGAGATCGGTTTTTTTGGTTTTCCTTTTCAAGACGGCTAAGCGCTGGCTGACGATCATCTTCAAGCTGTCCAGTTTTAATTTCAAGGGCAGCGGCAAGGCGATTATTTTTTCCAGTATCTCCCAGGAGTTATCGGCTTTAACCGTGCCGAAAACCAGGCGCCCGCTCGTGGCCGCTCGGATGGCCAGTTCTAAAGCGTTAGTTTCATCAAGATCGTCGGCTAAGATTATTTCCGAATCCAGAGTCAGGATTTTTTCCCAGTTAGTCGCCGTCGGAGCTAAAGAAACAATTCCCGGAATCTCATAAGCGCGATGTTTCAGAAAAGAATAAACGCTCTTCCTAGAATCATTTAGCTCGAGAAGCAGGGAATTAAGGGTGGCGCTTTTGCCGCCGTCGGCAGGAGAACCGATAAGGACCAGTCCCGACTTTAAGCCCAGAGATTTTTTGATTTCCTGGAGTTCGGACCGTTGCAGACCGAGCTGGTTGAGGCGCCAGAGAGTGGCCGGCTTCTTAATGAGATTTATAATCATCTTTTCGCCGCCCGCTTCCGGCAGAATGGTCAGATAAAAATTCAAACAGCCGGTTCGGTGAGGCAGTCGGCCATATTTTTGGGCGGCAAATTCTCCGGGAGCGATGGATAATATTCTTCTCAGATTGGAAAATAATTCTTGTTCCAGTTTTTTTGGCAAGACCAGGCTTTGCTTGGCTCGCCCAGGAAAATAACAGTCCAAAATCAGCTGGTTGGCCCACTTAGTGATAACCAAATTGTCCGCTCCTTCGCCGGCGGCGTAATTGAATATTTTGGTAATAATTTTTTGGCTCATAATATCTTAATTATAACATAGTTTTGTATTATTTTAAAATGTGATAAACTAAAAATAAAGAGATTATTCGCTTATTTTTTTATGGCTTATTCTAATTTTTACGCAAATTTTTACTCTTTTTGTCAAGAAATAAGGGGTGCGGGCGTGGCGCTTTGGCGTTTTATCCCGAGCCGCTTTTATCTGGGGGTAGCCGTTTTCCTGCAGACCGCCGACTGGTTGCAGGCGATTTTCATTTATAAGCATCTAAGCGGAGAACTCCTGGTTCTTCATTATAATATTGATTTCGGCATCAATTTGATCGGAGAGCCGCGGCGGATATTTTTGTATCCGCTGTTTGGTTTGGGAATTTTCGCGCTGAATTGGATAATCGCCGCCGCCCTGCGCCGGCGCCAGTATTTCCGTTTGTTCACCCATCTCCTCTTGACGGCCGCTCTGCTGTTTTCTTTATTTGTCAGTTTAGCCTTGATGTTTATTTATTTGATTAATTTTAGATAATCTCGCTTTATGATGGAATTTTATACTGTTAAGATTTTATTCTTTTCCGCGCTCGCTTTTATTTTTACGATTATCGTCGCGCCGCTTTTAACCCATTATCTTTATAAATATAAATTAGGAAAGAAAATTCGCCGCGGCGGCGAGACGCCGATTTTCAGCGAACTTCACGCCCATAAAGAGGGAACGCCGACTATGGGAGGCGTCTTGATTTGGGGGACGGTCTTGATTTTTATTCTCGGTTTTTCCTTATTAAACAATCTTTTTCCTGGAGGCATCTTTCAGCACTTGAATTTCTTATCCCGTTCGGAGACCCTCCTGCCTCTGGGCGCTTTGATCATTTCCGCTCTGATCGGGCTCTTTGACGATTGGCTGGATGTGCGCGGCAAAGGCGTACTCGGCGGCGGCGGTTTAAAAATGCGTCATCGTTTGCTTATTTACGCCCTGATCGCGATTGCCGGCGCGCTGTGGTTTTATTATAAGTTAGATTGGACGGTTTTTCATGTCCCTTTTTTGGGAAATTTTGAAATCGGCGGCTGGTATATCCCGATATTTATCTTTATCATCGTCGCCACTTCTTTCTCCGTCAACGAGACCGACGGTTTGGACGGTTTGGCCGGCGGAACTTTGGCGATCGCTTTCGCCGCTTACGGCGTCATCGCGTTCATACTGGGACGTTATGAACTCGCGACTTTTTGCGGCGTCATTATCGGCGCCCTCCTCGCTTTCTTGTGGTTTAATATTCCGCCCGCCCGCTTCTATCTGGGCGATACCGGTTCTATGAGTCTGGGAGTCACCCTCGGCATTATCGCCATGCTCACCAATAATTCGCTGCTGCTTATTTTTATCGGTTTGATTTTTTTACTGGAATCGCTATCGGTCATCATCCAAGTCTTATTCAAAAAATTCTGCGGCCGCAAAGTTTTTCTATCCGCGCCCGTCCATCATCATTACCAAGCTAAGGGCTGGCCGGAAGCGAAGGTCGTAATGCGTTTTTGGGTGATAGCGGGCATCGGCTCGGCCCTGGGGCTGATGATTTTCCTTCTTGATCAGAAGTTTTAAGTCCGTTTGAATTTTTTATTATGCTGCGAATTTTTCGGGAAAAACTAGCGCCGCGTCCGAGCGAGCACGAACCCGACAAAAGCCTGATAACGGCTTTATTTGTTTTGCTTATTTTCGGACTGGTGATGCTTTTCAGCGCCTCTTGGATCGTTTCTTACGCTCGTTTCGGCAATACTTATCATTATCTTATCAACCAGGTTTTTAGCCTGGGAATCGCCTTGGCGGTTTTTTTTATCGCCACGCGCGTTGATTATCATTGGTGGAAGAAGTTCGCCGGTTTCTTCCTGCTATTTTCCGTCATTTTACTTTTATTGGTTTTTATTCCCGGGCTCCAGGCCGGCTATGGTTCCGCTCGCAGTTGGATAAATATTTTCGGTCAATCCTTCCAGCCGTCGGAATTGGTGAAAGTTTCTTTTTTGATATATCTGGCGACTTGGTTGGAAGCGAAAAAAGGAGAACTCGGCAGCCTGACGAGCGGCGTCATCCCTTTTTTAATAATCCTGGGGGTTATCAGCGCGCTCATGATTCTGCAGCCCGATTTAGGAACGTTGTTCATTATCGCTTTCACGGCTCTGGTTGTTTTTTTCGCCGGCGGCGGCCGGGTGACTCATATTGTCATCGCCTTGCTCCTGGCCGCTCTGGCCGTATTTCTATTCTTGAGTTTGAAAACGTCCTATCAGAACGACCGTTTCAAATGCTTGCAAGATCCCAGTTACAGCGCCGATGATAAATGCTATCAGCTAAATCAATCGCTCATCGCGGTCGGTTCCGGCGGACTTTTCGGCCGCGGTTTGGGTCAGAGCCGTCAAAAGTTCATGTATTTGCCGGAAGTCTGGAGCGATTCCATTTTTTCAATCATCGCCGAAGAGATCGGGTTTTTCTTTTCCACGCTTTTGATATTATTATATCTGTTCCTGTTTTATCGCGGCTTGCTTATCGCCCGCGGCGCTCTGGATCTTTATGGCAGTTCCTTGGCGATAGGCGTCGTCGTCTGGCTGGCGGTCCAGACATTCTTAAATATCGGCGGTATGACTAACCTTATCCCGATGACCGGCGTGCCTCTGCCCTTTATTTCCGCCGGCGGATCGGCGACCCTGTCGTCTCTGCTCGGGATGGGTATACTGGTTAATATAAGCAAACAGACAAAGCGACGCGGGTATAATAAGACGGCCTAGAAATAATAACGGCCGGGAAATAATATAAATTGATTTAAATCAAATAGTAATAACAAAATGGCTAATAGTCGATCGGTAAAAATAATAATGTTCAGTGGCGGCGGAACCGGCGGATCGGTGGCGCCGCTCTTAGCCGCGGCCGAAGAATTATGGAAAGAGGCGGATTCTAAAGAAGCGGATTTTAGAAAGTCCGGCGGTTCTGATTTACGATTCGTCTTCGTCGGCACTAAGAGCGGCCCGGAGCGAGAAATGGTCGCCGCCTTTAATAAGGAAATCGGGCCGATGGAATTCATTCCGCTTATTAGCGGCAAATGGCGGCGTTATTTCTCTATTTATAATTTTTTGGACATTTTTAAAATTATCGCCGCCTGGTTTCAATCTTTCGGGCTACTAACGAAAATTCATCCGGATATTATCATTAGCGCCGGCGCTTTCGTCAGCGTCCCCTTGGTTTGGGCGGCGGCTTACAAAAAAATCCCCATTCTTATCCATCAACAGGATTTACGTCCCGGCCTGGCCAATAAATTAATGGTCCCTCGAGCGCGCGCCATTACCGTCGTTTTTGAAAAATCTTTGCTTGATTACGGTCCGAAAGCGGTCTTAGCCGGGAATCCCGTCCGCCAATTGGTAAACACTCAAGATGAAAATTTGGTCAGAAAATTAAAAGCCGAATATTCTTTAGATAATTCCATTCCTCTGGTTTTATTTTTTGGCGGCGTTCTCGGCGCGACCGGAATAAACCGTTTAGTTTTTAAAGCCGCCTCCGGTCTGGTCCGGAACTGTCAGATTATCCATCTGACCGGGCGAGGGAAGATGCCTGAAGAGGCTAATTTACTGAAGATTAATAATTATCATGTTCGGGAGTTCTTGGATAATCGGGAACTATCTACTTTAATATCTCTGTCCGACTTGGTCGTTACCCGCGCCGGACTCGGTACTTTGACGGAATTATCTTATTGGCGCAAGCCGACAATCCTGATTCCAATGCCGAACTCGCATCAGGAAGATAACGCCGCTTATTTTGCCAAAGAGCGAGCGGCTTTATTTATGAATCAGGCGGAACTTACTCCGGAAAAATTAACGGCGGCCGTCAAAGATGTTTTGGTTGATTCGAGCTTAAAAAGAGAATTAAGCAATAATATCGGCAAGATTATGAAGCGCGGCGCGGCCGGCACCATCGCCGGGATTATCTGGGAAATTGTCGGCGGACAAAAATAAATCAGGACGGGCGGAACGCGACGCTTAAAATTAATTTTATTATGACTGAATTAATTATGGTTGGATTAACAAAGACGAAAAAAAATAAAATAAAGAAGAATATTTATTTCATCGGCGTCAAAGGCGCGGGCATGACCATGCTGGCGCAGTTTTTGGCGGCGCGGGGCCATCATGTTTCCGGTTCCGATATCAGTGATTCTTTCCTGACCGATAAAGTCTTAAAAAAAGCCAAAATAAAAGTTTTGTCGCCGTTTGCCGCCGTCAATATCCCCGTCCGACCGGATTTGATAATTTATTCTTCCGCTTATAACGCCAAAAATAATCTGGAAATGGCAGAAATAAAAAAGTCGGCGGCGGATTTCAAGAATATTCCCATTCTATCTTATGCCGCCGCGCTCGGTCGGCTTTTTAATGAATATGCCGGCGTGGCGGTCTGCGGCAGTCACGGGAAAACCACGACTTCCGCTTGGCTCGGCTATGTCCTGGTGAAAGCCGGCCAAAAGCCGAACGTGCTCGTCGGTTCCCGTGTGCCTCAATTTAGCGGCAGCAGCCTGAAAGGTTCATCGCCTTATCTTATCGCCGAAGTCGATGAATATCAGAATAAACTGCAATACTTCCGACCGACCGGCGTCATACTTAATAATATTGATTATGACCACCCGGATTATTTCAAAACCGCCGCCGCTTATACTAAAGTTTTCGCCGACTTTATCAAGAAAATTCCGTCGGCCGGATTTTTAATCGTCAGCGGCCGCGATCAAGAAATAAAAAAAATAAAAAGATATTGCCGCGGCCGAGCGTACTCTTATGATTTGGCGCCGGACGCCAAGACTTTCGTTGAAGCGGAAGAAGCGATTAAGACCGAAGTCGATTACTTGGCTTATGATTTGAGATTGAGAAACGGTTATCAGATTTTTAGAGTCGCCTACCGCGAGACAAATTTAAGTAGTCGAGTCCGCTCTGAATCAATTTTCGATTTAGGCGAATTTAAAATTCGTCTCTGGGGAGAACATAACGCGCTTAACGCGCTTGCGGTCCTTGCCGCCGGCCGTGAATTGAAAGTGTCGTTAGAAAAAGTTAGAAGCGGCCTCGCCTCATTTACCGGCACCGAGCGTCGCGCTCAAATCATCGGGAAATATCACGGCGCTTTGATAATCGACGACTACGCCCATCATCCGACGGAAATCGCGGCGACCTTAAAAGGCCTGCGCGCTCATTATCCGGATAAGAACATTATTACTGTCTTTCATCCTCATACTTTCACTCGCACCAAAGAGTTTTTTCATGATTTTGTGGCCAGTTTTACCTCTTCTGATGAACTTATAATTCTAGATATTTACGGTTCGGCTCGGGAGAAACGAGGCGGGGTATCGAGCCGCCAGCTAGTCGCCGCTATCGATAAATTCAACAAAACTCAAAAAATAACCCGGTCGGTCAAATATTTGGGCGCCAGGCCGGAAGCGATTGCGTATTTGCGCCGGCGTTTAACTTCTCAAGACATCTTACTGCTAATGGGAGCAGGCGATGTTTTTAGAATCGGGGAAGACTTGCCAAAACCATAAAAATCTTGTATTGTTCCTATCTATGATTCAAGCTGACAAAAATAAAACCGAAAAAGAGAGTATCCCCTGGAAGCGTTTTTGGGTAGAATTATGGCGCTTACTGGCGTCTTTTAGGAAATTATTCACAGTGATAACGGCTGTCGCTCTGCTGGCGGCGATTTTGGATTTGGGAAAACCCTATATCTTAAAACTGGTTATCGACAATTTGAATAATTTTTCCAAGGATCAATTTTTTTTCTTATTAAAACTGATTGTTCTTTATTTGGCGACGGATGAGTTCCGTTCTTTTATCCAGTATCTGGGCGATCGTTGGATTTTAAAATTACTGGTCAAGGTGGAATATTTTTTGAGTATGACCGCCCAGGAAAAATTGGTTTTTTTAAGCTTAGGTTATCATGAACGCCAAAATACCGGGGCGAAGATAATCAAAATTGAAAGAGGCGTGGATAAGATTTCCGAATTCTTGAATAATATTTTTTGGGAAGTTTTGCCGACCGTGTTCCAGCTTATTTTTACTCTCGTGGCCTTATTTTGGTCCGATTGGCGCATCGGTCTTTCCTTTTTAGTCTTCGCGCCGCTTTTCATCTTTATCACCTATTGGTCCAACAAGCGGATGTATCCGATTCGGAAAGCGATTTATCGCGATTATGAAATCGCCTCCGGCAAAATGGGGCAGGCGATAATCAATATCAACGCCGTTCAGTCTTTCGTCCAGGAAGAGAATGAACTTAAAGGTTTCGGGCACATCAAAGCGAATATCCGCGATAACGAAGACAAACAGTGGGGCTGGATGATGAAAATCGGCCTGGGGCGCAACTTTATCGTTGATTTCGGTCGGGCGGCCGTCTTATTTTTGGGCGTCTATTTGGTTTATAAGGGAACGCTTTCCGTCGGTTCTTTAATTTTCGTCTTTACGCTGAGCGAGAAAGCTTACGCCTCTTTATTTCGTCTTTCTCGTTTTTACGACCGCATGGAAGAAGGCCGCGAAGGCGTCAGCCGCTTAATCGCTCTGTTTAATGAGGAGAATGAAATCGTCAATCCGCCCAATGGTTTGAAACCGTCAGACATCAAAGGTGAAATAAAATTTGATCATACTTCTTTCCATTATAATGTTAATAAGCGAGCCGCGGTCAGCGATTTGAATTTTACGATTAAATCGGGCAGCATCACGGCCTTAGTCGGTCCTTCCGGCGGCGGCAAAACTACCGTCGCCCGCTTGGTTTATCGCCATTACGATCCGCAGGTCGGCCGCGTCTTACTGGACGGGAAAGACCTGCGCGCTTACGATTTGCGGAGCTTCCGGAAATTTTTAGCCATCGTCCCGCAAGAGGTGGAAATTTTTGATTTGACCGTGGCGGCCAATATCGCCTACGCCCGTCCCGAGGCCACGCGTGAAGAAATCGTCGCGGCCGCGCGCGTCGCTAACGCCGATGAATTCATCGTCAGGCTCGATAAGGGTTATGATACGTTAACCGGCGAAAGAGGCATAAAATTATCCGGCGGCCAGCGCCAGCGCCTCGGCATCGCTCGAGCGATTCTGGCTGACCCGCGTATTTTGATTTTTGACGAGGCGACTTCTAATCTGGACAGCCAAAGTGAAGTTTTAATCCAGGACGCGATGAAGAAAATCAGCCGCAATCGGACCATGATAATTATCGCGCATCGTTTAAGCACGATTAAACAAGCCGATAATATTATCGTTTTAGAAGGCGGGAAAGTCGTCGAAGAGGGAGGCCATGAGGAACTGGGTTCCGCCCAAGGCGGTTTGTACGCGAAACTCCTGAAACTGCAAGCGTTGGGGGAGGTAGATTAATCAAAGTTTTCCGATTATAATGGAAATATGTTAAAAATTGAACCAAATAAAAATTTAGCTCGCCTCACGACTCTCCAAATCGGCGCGCCGGCCGAATTTTTCGCTGTTATCCGGAATCGGGAAGATCTGGATGAAGCGATTGTCTGGGCCAAAAAAAACAAGAAAAAAATTTGGATTCTGGGAGGCGGTTCCAATGTCTTGATTTCTAAGAAAGTAGCCGGCTTAGTCTTAAAGAATGAGATTAGAGGTATGGCCATAAAGAAAGAGAGCGCGGGGGCGGCGATTGTCGAAGCCCGGTCCGGAGAAAGCTGGATTCGTTTTGTTAATTTTACCGTGGAACATAATTTAAGCGGACTGGAAAATTTATTTTTGATTTATGGCACCGTCGGCGCCGCTCCGGTTCAGAATATCGGCGCTTACGGGGTGGAACTGAAAGATGTCTTTTATTCGCTCACGGCGATTGATCTGAAAACCGGCCGCGAAAAAATCTTTAAGCCGGCTGATTGTCGCTTCGGCTATCGCGACAGCATCTTCAAGAATAAATTGAAAGGCCGCTACTTTATATATTCCGTCGCCGTCAAGTTGAGCAAGACACCGTCTTTAAAATTAGATTACGGATCTTTGCGGGAAAAACTGGCCGAGAAAGGGATAAAGGAGCCGTCTTTGAAAGATGTGGTGGCCGCGATCGGTGAAATCAGGAACAGTAAATTACCGAACCCCGGAGTTTTGCCCAATGCCGGCTCTTTCTTTAAAAATATAGAAACGAGCCTGACTGTTTATAAGAAGTTATTAAAAAAATATCCGGGTTTGCCGTCCTGGCCGGTTTCCTCCGCGCGCGTAAGGATTCCGGCCGGCTGGCTGATAGAGAACGCCGGGCTCAAGGGCAAAAAATTCGGCTCTGTCGGCATGCATGATAAACAGGCCTTGATTCTCATAAATTACGGCGGCGCGAACGCCAGACAGGCCGGCGCTTTAGTTAAAAAGATTAAGGCCGCGGTTAAGAAGAAATTCGGCCTTGATTTAGAGGAGGAAGTTAATATAATATAAGGATAGTTAATAATATAAAGATAGTTAAAACATAATTAAACATCGGCTTATAAACATATGACCTCGCATGAACTCCGTCAAAAATATCTGGATTTTTTCAAAAGCCATGATCACGCCGTGATTTCCGGCGCCTCTTTAATTCCGGAAAACGATCCGACCGTCCTGTTCACGACCGCCGGCATGCATCCTTTGGTCCCGTATTTATTGGGTGAAAAGCATCCGGCCGGGACGCGATTGGTTAACGCGCAAAAATGCATCCGCACCGGCGATATTGACGAGGTCGGCGACAAAACTCATCACACTTTCTTTGAAATGATGGGGAATTGGTCCCTCGGCGATTATTTCAAATCGGAATCCATTAGTTATAGCTGGGAGTTTTTAACTAGCCCGAAGTGGCTTGGTTTAGACAAGAATCGTTTAGCCGTTTCTGTTTTTGAAGGCGACGCCGACGCGCCGTATGACGGGGAAGCTTATAATTTATGGGCGGAAATATTTAAGCGTGATAATTTGCCCTTGGAACGTATCGCTAAATTACCGAAGAAAAATAATTGGTGGGGGCCAGCCGGCGCGACCGGTCCTTGCGGCCCGGATATAGAAATTTTTTATTGGGGCGGCGATGCCAGTCAAGTTCCCGGAAGTTTTAATGATGATAACGGGGCTTGGATAGAAATTTGGAATAATGTTTTCATGCAATATAATAAGAACGCCGCCGGAAAGTTCGAACCCCTAGCTCAAAAAAACGTCGATACCGGTCTGGGCCTGGAGAGAGTCTTGGCGGTTATGAATGGTTCAGATGATAATTACCAGACCGACCTGTTTAGTAATATTATCAAGAAAATAGAGGAATTAAGCGGTCATAAATATGGCGAGAATCCGGAAATTACGCGGGCGATGCGTATTATCGCCGACCATCTTAAAGCCGCGACTTTCATTATCGGTGATGACAAGGGCGTTGCCCCTTCTAATACCGACCAGGGTTATGTTGTCCGGCGCCTCGTTCGCCGCGCTATCCGATATGCTAAGTCAATAAACATTAATGTAGATCATTTTGTTTTTAAAATAGCAGAAGTAATTATTAATGACTATAAGAACATTTATTCGGAGTTAAAACAGAATCAAGAATTTATTCAAGATAGTTTGGTCAAAGAAGAATATAAGTTTGTTCAGACTTTAGAGCGAGGTTTAAAGGAATTAGACAAGATAATCGAGAATAAGAAGCAGCCAGATAGTCGCGATTTATTTAATTTATATCAAAGTTATGGCTTCCCGCCCGAACTTTCTTTAGAAGAATTAACTCGTCATTACATCCTTAAAGCGGAGAGTGCCCCATTTCTTCTTACAGGTTTTGAAGCCGAACTCCAAAAACACCAGTCCCTTTCCCGCACCGCTTCGGCCGGGAAATTTAAAGGCGGTTTGGCCGACGCCGGTGAGGCCACGACTAAACTTCACACGGCCGCGCATCTGCTTTTAGCCTCTTTGCGCCGCGTTCTCGGTGATCACGTAACTCAAAAGGGAAGCAATATCACCTCCGAGCGTCTGCGTTTGGATTTTTCTCATCCCGAAAAAGTAACCCCGGCGCAAATCAAACAAGTCGAAGACTTGGTCAACGGCGCGATTAAAAATGATTTTAAAGTCGTCTGTGAAGAATTATCCCCGGAAGAAGCCAAAAAACGCGGGGCGATGGGAGTTTTTGACTCTAGATACGGGGAAAAAGTTAAAGTTTATACTGTCTGCCATCTGGGCGAAGGGAACAAGCTGGCTCCCGAATGCCTAAAATCCGCCTTTTCTCAGGAAATTTGCGGCGGCCCGCATGTCGCCAATACGGAAATATTAGGTCATTTTTCTATTCAGAAAGAAGAAGCATCAAGCGCCGGAGTTAGAAGAATTAAGGCTGTCTTAACGAAATAAGGCTTTTTCGGCTCTGTGTCTTGACAATTCCCAGTCTTATCTCTATAATAATTTTATTAAGATTATTAGAAAAAATAACTTAAATAATTTTTAAAGAATTTTGATAAAACGCCTTTAGCCTTTATCAAATTTTTTTGTGTTAATGTTAAACGAAAAAGAAAATATCAACGACAGTTCGATCACTCTTAACGCCAAAGACTTCATTGAAATGCAGGGCGAAGTCCTGGAACTGATGCCGGCGGCCAGTTTCAAGGTCGGTTTGGAAAACGGCCATGAAATCTTGGCGCACCTGTCGGGAAAAATGCGGATGAACAAGATTCGTCTGCTTCCGGGAGATAAAGTCAAGCTGCAAATCAGCCCCTACGACCTGACCAAGGGTCGGATAACTTATCGCCTGTAATCCGGCGGATAAGCCGATATTTTTTAGTTAGATAAATTTTTTATATGAAAGTAAGAGCCGGCGCTAAAAAAATTTGTAAAGATTGCAAGGTGGTTCGCCGTAAAGGCCGCATCCATGTTATTTGCAAGAATCCTAAACATAAACAAAGACAAGGTTAATTTTTTAATACTATCAATAAGCGAGCGAGTGAAATGAAAATTGATTTTCATTTCCGAGCGAGCGCAGTTGACATCGAAGATATGGCAGTAAGAATCGCGGGAGTTAACATCCCCAATGACAAAAGAATTGAAATCGCTTTAACCTATATCCATGGCATTGGCCGCGCCCGGTCCAATAAGATTTTGGCGGACGCTAAGGTTAATAAGGACATCAGAGTGAAAGATCTCAAAGAAACTGAAGTTAATATGCTCCGGGAAATCGTCGAAAAAAAATATACGGTTGAAGGCGATTTGCGGCGCGATGTTCAGAGCAATATCAAGCGTCTAAGAGAAATTGGTTGCTATCGCGGCTTGCGCCACGCCAAGCATTTGCCGGTTCGCGGCCAGCGCACTAAGACCAATAGCCGGACGGTTAGAGGCAATAAGCGCGTGACTATGGGTAGCGGCAAGAGCAAGGCCGGTTTGCAGAAGACCTAAGCCGATAACGCGGAGGACCTAATCGGGAGGAACTAATTAAGTAATTTAAACTTTACGAATTAAGAATTAAGAATTATGTCCGAAGAAGTAAAAAAAGAAGACGCCCCGATAACCGGCGAGATTAATAAAACCGAAACGAGCGGCTCCCCGGAAAAGGAAGGCGCTGATTTTTCTTTTGATTCGGTCGTGGAAGAATTGCCGGAAGAAATCAAACAGAAGCTGGAAAGCAATAAAGCCGCGCGAGCGAAAAAGAAATTAATCAAGAAGAAAAAGAAGAAAGTCGCCAGAGTCGTTAAAGTCGGCCGCGCTTATATCCAGGCGACCTATAATAACACTATTATTACGCTGACCGATGCCAGCGGCGACGTGATTTCTTGGGCGAGCGCCGGTTTGGCCGGTTTCAAGGGCGCCAAAAAAGCGACGCCTTACGCCGCTCAAATCATCACTAAAATCGCTTCCCAGAAAGCCAGAGAAGAATACGGCTTGGAAGAAGTGAGCGTTTTTGTTTCCGGCGTCGGCACCGGCCGAGAAGCGGCCATTCGCGCCTTAAACGCCAACGGTTTGGACGTCACTTCGATTAAAGATATGACCTCCGTTCCTCATAACGGTTGCCGTCCGAAAAAACCGAGAAGAGTTTAATTTTAACTACAAAAAACCTAAAGTCATTAACGATATAAAGTCACTAACGATATAAAGCTATGGGAAGAAATATTGACAGCACATGCAGCCAGTGTCGTCGTTCCGGCGAGAAACTGTTTTTAAAAGGAGATCGCTGTTTCACTCCGAAATGCGCGATGATTAAGCGTAATTACGCTCCCGGTTTCCACGGTCCTAAAGGTCGCAAACGTCTAAGCGATTACGGCGCTCAGCTGGCAGAAAAGCAGAAAGCCAAGAAATTTTATGGCTTGCTGGAAAAGCAATTTCGCTTGACGCTTACCAAAGCCTCCAAGAAAACCGGTGATGCCGGAAAAAATTTTTTGCGCGCTTTGGAGATGCGCCTGGATAATGTCGTTTATCGTTTGGGCTGGGCCACTTCTCGAGCGGCCGCCCGCCAGTTAGTCAATCATGGTCATTTTACCGTTGACAACCGTAAAGCCGATATTCCGTCTTTTTCCGTCAAAGTCGGTCAGACTATCAGGGTTAAGAAAAACAGCGCCAACAATGTTTATTTCAAGAGAGCGGGCGAGAATTTAAAGAGGGCGGAACGTCCGAGCTGGTTGAATTTTGACGTTAAAGATCTTAGCGCCAAAGTGCTTCATGAACCGAAAGACGCCGATTTGCCTCTGAACCTGAATGTCCAGGTCATTATTGAGTATTACTCAAAATAATCTCAACATAAAGCTTTTGCCATCCGCCATCCGCCATCCGCCATCCGCCAACTGGCGGAGGCGGAGGCGAGATCGTATAATAAAAAAAATATGCAAAACATCGCTTTGCCAAAAAAAATTGAATTCAAAGCCGGTAATGATCTCCATGAAGGAATTATTACGGTTGAACCATTATTCCCGGGCTACGGCATGACTTTAGGCAACTCGCTTCGCCGCGTTCTCTTATCCTCTCTTCCGGGAGCCGCCGTTATCGGCGCTAAAATCAAAGGCGCCAGTCATGAATTCATGGTTTTGCCTCATGTCAAAGAAGATGTTTTAGAAATTTTATTGAATTTAAAGCAGTTGCGCCTCAAGGTTTTTACGGAGGAAGAGGTGCGTTTGGAATTAAAAATCAAGGGCAAGAAAACGGTTAAGGCCGGTGATATCGTCAAGAACTCGCTGGTAGAAATCAAGAATCCGGAACTCGTCATCGCCCATGTTACTAATGAAGCCGGCAGCCTGGACATAGAAATTACCGTCAAGGAAGGCCACGGCTATAAATTAGCCGATAACGCCAAGAAGGATAATCGCGAGATCGGCTATATTGAAATTGATTCTATCTTTTCTCCGGTTACTATCGTCAGCATCGATGTGGAAAATACCCGCGTCGGCAAAATGACTGATTGGGATAAATTGGTTCTTAACGTTAAAACCGACGGAACCATCAGCGCCGAAAACGCTTTTAAGGAAGCGGTGAAGATTCTCGTCGATCAATATTCTTCATTCTTGGCTATCGCCGGTCAGAAAGAAGAAACAGCGGCGCCCGAAGCCGAGGCGATTGAAGAAACTGAAGAAAACGAAAAAAACGGAGAAGAAAAAGAAGGCCAAGAAGAGAAAGCGGCCAAGAAAGAAAAGAAAATTAAAAAAATTAAGAAATAATTCGTAATTCGTAATTGAACCGATATGCGCCACAGAAATAAAAATAAAATCCTTGACCGCCAGAAAGGTCCGCGCGAACTGATGCTTCGTAATCTAGCTTCCAGTATTTTGTTATATGAAAAAGTTAAGACGACCAGAGCGAAAGCGGCCGCCGTCCGTCCTTTGGTTGAGAAATTAATTACCGCCTCTAAAGCCGGAGATTTGACGGCTCGCCGCGGTTTAATCAAGGTATTACTCCAGAAGAATGCCGTTAAGAAAGCGATTGAAGTGCTCGGTGTCCGCTATAAGAATCGTCCGGGGGGCTATACTCGCACCGTTAAATTAGAGGCTCGCCAAGGCGACGGCGCGGCCATGGTCCAGATTGAATTAGTCTAATCCGCCTCCGCCTATTGGCGGAAGGAGGAGTGAATATAAATATGAAAAATATTGAAAGAAAATTACAGAAGATCGACGCGACCGGCCAGACCATCGGTCGGATGGCGACCAGGATCGCCAATATCTTACGAGGCAAGACTAAGCCGGAATTCCAGCCGTATTTAGATTTGGGCGATATCGTTGAAGTTTCCAATATCGCGAAAGTAAAATTTACCGGCAAAAAGCTCGGGCAGAAAGAGTATCATCATTATTCCGGCTATTTAGGCGGTTTGAAAACTAAGAAGATGGGCGAAGTTTATCTGAAGGATCCGGGCGAAGTTTTAATTAAGGCCGTGCGCGAGATGCTTCCGCCGACGAAGTTGCGCGTCGGTATGCTCAAAAGATTAATTATCAAATAATATGGCAGAGAGAAAAGTAAAACCCGCTAAAGTCAAAGAGACTCCGGTTGAGGAAATTTTAATCGCCGAAGTTCCGGCGGAAGAAGAAAAAGACTGGGCGAATCTGCCGGCTGGCGGAGAAGTCGCCGAATTCAAAGGAAAATACATCAAGGCGGTCGGCCGCCGCAAGACCGCGGTCGCCAAGGTTCGTTTATATGAAGACGGTAAAGGCATAATCATGGTTAACGGTTTGCGCGCCAGCCAGTATTTCCCGGGCGAAGGCGCCAACCTGATTTCTCAACCGCTCCGAGTGACCGGCCACGGCCGCGATTATAATTTTTCCATAATCGTCCAAAGCGGCGGCAAGCAAGGCCAGATTGGCGCTGTCCGCCTGGGCATTGCGCGCGCTGTTTTAGCGATTGATCCGGCGGCTAAAGAAGCTCTGAAAGCCAATGATTTTTTGACTCGCGATCCCAGACAGGTGGAAAGAAAGAAACCGGGTCTGCGCAAAGCCAGAAAAGCCCCGCAATGGAGCAAGCGTTAATCAGTCACAATTTATTTCTCTATATCAAAACGTCCGTTTACCCGGGCGTTTTTTGTTATAATCGGATATTTTGTTATAATGAAAGGTATGGAAAACTTATTGAAAAAAATGGAAGAGTTGCGCGAACGCTTTTTAAAAACAAAAGTGCTTTTAGATATCGACCGTAAAGCGGTTCAGGAGAGAGAATTGCGCCTTAGGATGTCGGAACCGGATTTTTGGGATGACCGTGAGAGCGCCGTTAAGATCGGCCGGGAAGTAGAAGAACTGGCTCTCCAAACTAAAGAATGGCGGACCCTGGAAAAAGAAATCAGGGAAGCGGAAGAAATAATGGCTTTGGCTGAATATGAAGGTGCTGAAAATTCAGCTAAGCGCGAAAAAGAGGGTGAAGCCGGCCTGTCCGCGGATATGGAGAAAAAATATTTGGAACTGGAAAATAAATTCAGTCAGCTGGAGTTCATTTCGCTTTTTTTCGAGAAATATGACCATGATAACGCCTTACTAGCCATTCATGCCGGTACGGGCGGCGTGGACGCGCAGGATTGGGCGCAGATATTGGAACGCCTGTATTTGCGTTTCAGCGAGCGCCAAGGCTGGAAAGCGGAGATTATGGACATAAATTACGGTAGTGAAGCGGGGATTAAAAACGCCGTGATGCGCGTCTCCGGCTCTTGGGCTTACGGGTATTTAAAAAGTGAAAACGGTTCCCATCGCCTGCTGCGCAATTCGCCTTTCAACGCCGACGGCCTGCGCCAAACTTCTTACGCGCTCGTGGAAGTTATTCCGGAAATAAAAGACGACGGGTTGATAGTGATTAAGGAAGAGGATGTGCGCGTTGACGTCTTCCGTTCCAGCGGTCCCGGCGGTCAAAGTGTCAATACGACTGATTCGGCCGTGCGCCTGGTCCATATTCCGACCGGAATTACCGTCGCTTGCCAAAGCGAGCGTTCCCAGCATCAGAATAAGGAAAATGCTTTTAAGATTCTCAAGGCCAAACTATATCGGCGCGTTTTAGAGGAAAGAGAAGCGGAAGAGCGGAAACTCAAAGGCGAAGTTCAAAAAGCGGCCTGGAGTTCGCAAATCCGGTCTTATTGCTTGTATGGCAAGCGCTATGTCAAGGATCATCGGACTAGTTATGAAACTTCCAATGTTGACGCCGTGCTGGACGGAGCTTTAGAGCCGTTTATGGAAGCGTATTTAAGATGGTTGAAGAAATAATTCGGCCTTTATCTTTTCTTCATCTCGTTTATTATAAAATA
>Ga0268276_1001475_pt1 | contig 23009 bp, 14 predicted proteins | sample saktaG_4_FD_190145 | JGI IMG/M metagenome (GOLD analysis project Ga0268276, IMG submission 190145) | Saline water microbial communities from Sakinaw Lake, British Columbia, Canada - sak_2010_1_5_45m | ecosystem: Environmental > Aquatic > Non-marine Saline and Alkaline > Saline ... | reverse complement strand
TAGAGTCTTGGTTATGAATGATTGCCATTTTGAATCATAGATGCATTTGGATATACTTGATTCAAAAAGGAGAACATTATGTTAAACCAAGTTGTATTAGTCGGTAGACTCACAAGTGATCCAGAACTCAGAACGCTCGATGACGACAAAACCGTAACTACCATTCGTCTTGCCATTCAAAGGCCGTTCAAAAGCGGAAAAACAAATGAATATGAGACAGACTTCATCAGTTGTACCTTATGGCAAGGGATTGCAGAAGCGACAGTAGATTACTGTAAGAAGGGCTCAGTGGTTGGTGTAAAGGCGAGACTTCAACAAAAAGATTACATTGTAGATGGCAAAAAAGTCTTTTCATATCCAGAAGTAATCGCTGAAAAAATATCGTTTATATCGAAGAACAAAGAATAGGATGCATTTTGCATCTTTTTCTTTTTTTGAAAAGAAAATATGATATAATCTTACTAAAGGTGATGGCATGAAAACATATCTCGATTTTTTACAACACATCCTTCAAAAGGGAAGACCCAAAGACGACCGCACACATACCGGAACTATCTCTACGTTTGGCTATCAAATGCGTTTTGACATGGAAGATGGATTCCCTCTTTTAACAACCAAAAAAGTCCATTTGAAAAGCGTAATCCATGAGCTACTTTGGTTTGTAAAAGGCGATACGAACATCCGATACCTCGTCCATAATGATGTCAGGATTTGGAATGAATGGCCTTATGAAAAATTTAAAAGTTCTCCTGATTATCATGGAGAGACAATGTCGGAATTCGTTGATAAAATCAAAGAAGATGAAAGTTTCGCTACTAGTCACGGGGATCTTGGACCGGTCTATGGAAAGCAATGGAGATCGTTTGAAGGGAAATCCGTATCTATCGATCAACTCAAAGAAGTCATCGATCAAATCAAAAACAATCCTGGAAGCCGGCGACTGATTGTCAATGCATGGAATCCGCCACTGTTAAAAGACATGGCTTTACCTCCCTGCCATATGATGTATCAATTTTATGTTAATGATGGAAAACTGTCTCTTCAGTTCTATCAAAGAAGTGCAGATGCATTCTTGGGAGTTCCGTTCAACATTGCAAGTTATGCATTGTTACTGATGATGGTTGCGAATGTATGTAACCTAGGACTAGGAGAACTTATTCAAACACTTGGAGATGCACACATCTATTCAAATCACCTTGATCAAGTTAATCTACAATTATCCAGAACCCCAAAAAAATTGCCTACCATGACCATCAAGGGCACGCATAAAGATATTGAATCCTTTCAGTATGAAGACTTTGTATTGGAAGGGTATGATCCATATCCAGCCATTAAGGGAAAGGTGGCAGTGTAAATGATTAGCATGATTTTTGCAGTAGACCCGAACTTTTTAATTGGAAAAGGAAACGATCTTCCCTGGGATTACAAAGAAGATTTAAAATACTTCCAAAAAACGACTAAAGGCAAAACAGTGTTAATGGGACTGGAGACCTTCAAATCAATTTTTTCGAGACTTGGGAAACCTCTTCCCAATCGAAAAAGCGTCGTTGCGTCTCTAGAACCATTCGAGTATGAAGGTGTTGAAGTGATTTCAGATCTGTTCGCATATTTGAAATCTCCGAAATCAGAAGAAATATTCATCATCGGAGGAAAGACAATCTATGAACTCTCTTTTCCTTACGCAGATCGCCTTTACATCACACATATCAAAAAAGAGCATCAGGGAGATGTCTACTTAAAAAAGTTTGATTTATCCCATTATAAAACCATTCAATACGAAGAACACGAAAACCTAATCTTCGCCATATATGAAAGGGTGAATTAGATGTTACTCATTTTTCAACTTTGGATTACCGCGATTCTAACCTTCATTTACGCGATTACAACCAATCTTGAGCATTCTTTAATTGGCGCTTTGATATTTGTCGGCGTGTTTTTAATCATTTTCATCGCTATATTTATTGTCATGTTAATTCTGTACGTCATTTTTATCTTCACAACTGAACACGCCAGCACGACCAACAAAATCAAACATTTTTTGATTAATACTTTTGGCGAGTATATTTTCATAAACGCTATGGGCGTTAAGATGATTGTCACTGGAAAAGAAAATCTTCCAAAGGACAATAACTTTGTCGTCTATATGAATCACATCGAGTATACAGACCCGATCTACGTAAAAATAGTGTACAAGAAATTTCCATTATCCTATGTTGCAAAGGAACCTTTATTCAAAACATTACTCGTCAAGAACTTATTAAGATCCATTGGATGCATTTCAATCACCAAAGATGCAGATCGAAGTGCAATGAAGTCAATCATAGAAAGCATTAAAAATGTGAAATCCGGTCAACCAATGGGGATATTTCCTGAAGGAAAAAGAACTTATTCGAATGATTTGATTGAATTTAAGCCTGGTGCATTCAAACTTGCGATGAAAGCCAACGCAGACATTTCTCCGGTTTGTTTATACAATATGCACGGGATTTTTAGAAAAAACATATTGAAACGACACAAAATTTATATTCACATTCTTCCTCTGATTCCGTATGAAGAATACAAAGAAATGGATTCACAAACCATAGCGGAAAAAGTGAGAACTGTCGTAAATGAGAAGTTAGATGATTATAAAATTAGAATTCCACAAAACTAATTTTACAACGAAGAAATGAGGTGTACCGATGATAAAACTTATCGCAACGGATTTAGACGGGACACTTCTCAATTCTCAAGGGAAACTTTCAAAGAATACCTTAGACGTCATTGAACGTCTTAAGGAATTAAAGATTCCAATCGTCATCGCTTCAGGAAGAACCTCTTCTGAAATTCTGAAAATGGCAAAACAACTTAGTATGGAAGATTATTCTGAAGGATACATAATATCGTACAATGGTGTTGTGACTGCCAAAACAATGCCATATCAAGTGATTGAAGAAAAATTCTTGGATTCTGAGACTGCGCACTTAATCATTGACTTTTTGATTAAAAATCATTTCAAGATTCATGTATTCACACCTGGACATATCTATGTGTCACATGACATTGAATACACCTTAAAAGATGAAAGCGAAAGAGAAAACAATTCAATTAGAATTGATTTAAATCAATTTAAAATCGAAGAGTCAATCTATAAAATCTTAGTCTTTGATGAAATTCATAAACTGGATCAAATCAAAACTGAAGTTCCTCCAAAATTACTTGAAAAAGCCCATGTATTCAAATCACATAATCAGTTGCTAGAGTTTGTCAGTATTGAAGGATCCAAAGGTGATGCACTTGAAAGACTTATTCAACGTTTAAATATGATTCCTGAAGAAGTTATGGCCTTCGGAGACGAAGAAAATGACATTTCCATGTTGAAGTCTGTTGGATTTGGCGTTGCAATGGGAAATGCGAAACCACTCGTGAAAGAAAATGCAAAATTGATTACCCTGTCAAACGATTTTGACGGCGTAGCTGAAATCATAAATTACTATGTACTAGAAAAGGATAGGTGATAATATGGCATTTGAATTAGATCTAATTCATTGGCTACAAACGTTTAGAAGTACCTTTATGGACTTGTTTTTTCAATTTTGGACTCTATTCGGTGAAGAATTAATCATCATCGGAATCATGGGATTTTTGTACTGGTGCTATGATAAGAAAATTGGTGAAAAAGTTGGAATTGCTGTTTTCATCTCATTTGTGATCAATTCCGTAATTAAAGTCCTAGTCGCAAGACCTCGACCTTTCTTGGCTGATGATACGATTGTGAATGTTCGCCCTCAAACATCAGGAGGATATTCATTCCCTTCAGGGCATACACAGGGGGCAGCGACCGTATTTACGAGTTTTGCTTTATGGATGAAAAAACAGTGGATTACGATTGCGACAATCATCATCATTATTATGGTCGCCATTAGCAGGATGTATTTAGGCGTTCACTATTTTTCAGATGTTGTCGTAGGCGCAGTACTTGGAATAGCAATAAGCATTGGGTTCTTTCTTTATTTTAAGAAGGCAACATTTGATCAAAAATTCTATACAAAGTTATTGTATATCGCGCTTGGAATCTTTTTAGTCAGTTATGTATATTTTCTTTTTACGGCCAAAGCTGATGGAACCAGCACCAACGCAGCTGTAATGTATAACAACCTCGAAGGCATCTCCAAAATGCTTGGGACAATCGTCGGATTCATTTTCGGAGTTACGTTTGAAAAAAAGAAAGTGCAATTTACAAATCATAAAGTCGTATGGAAAAACATCATACGGTTTGTCGTAGGGGTTGCTATTGTCATGTTAATTCGAATTGCTTTGAAGGAAGTATTCTCACTCATCGTCAATCCTGAAGAATTGAGTGAAGGAGCACTAATTTCAAGCACAGTGGCGGTTATTTTCGATTTTGTTAGATATTTCTCAATGGTCTTTGTTGGAATAGGTGTTTATCCTCTCCTATTCAAGAGCACGAATATTTAGGAGATGGTTTTGTGAAAATCTATAATCGAACGTTGTATGACAAGGCATTAATTATTCAATACAATAAATATTACTTTACAAACTTCTTAATTACAAGGTACTCCTTTATGGGGGCGGTTGTTCTTGGATTCTCAATCTATCTATTCATACTGAATCAAACAAACTACGCAATTACATTGATTGGCATTCTAGTCGCTTACTTCATCTTAATCTACCTCATGCAAATCTATTCGACCAAAAGGAATTTAAAAAACAACCCGATTGTTGAGAATCCTTTTGTTCAAGAATATTTATTTACAGAAGACGAGATTTTGATGTCTTATGGAGAGAAGGCTGAATACAGTTCCATTCAGAAAATGAAGGTTACAAAGCAGTTCATTTTACTACATTCAAAGGATCGAAAGACATACATTGTGTCAATGAGTGGTTTTAAGTCAAAAGATGATTGTGACACCTTAATTCAATTTATGAGAAACTTAAAAGGAAAGACAAAGCTCTAAAAACAGCCAACTGGCTGTTTTTTTTTATAAAAACCGTTATCTATATTGACAAATTTCAAAACTTGTTTTATTATTAAACCATATAGTCTAGACTTCATAGTTTAAAACGCGATGGGACGAATCCAATGATTAACGACAAAACGTACTTTTTGAAAAGCAATCATCAGTTATTCGATGCCACCTTGGGGGAATTTTCCTCAAGGCCTTTTGAACTTGCTTCTTTAAACGAAATCATTAAGAGAAGTAATTCTAACAAGGGCAGTTTCTATTACCGCTTTTCAGATAAACAAGAGTTGTATTTTGCGCTTGTGGACGACATGTTTACTCAGCAAATATCTTATGTTAATAGCATCTTATATGGTTTGGTTTCTAAATTAACGCTTAAGGAGCAATTGCTCATTCTATTTCAAAGTCTTTTAAATCTGAATAAACTTGACTCTAGATACTTATTCTTCAATAAACTTCTATATCACGAAGATAAGAACCTTCTTGATCAAATCAAAGAAAATTGTGTTTATTCTCCAATTGAAAGACTATTTTCTGCAATTGATTTAACTAAATCTAATTTCTTCCTTGATTTGAACTTATTGAAAGAGTCTATTCTCCATTTTTATAGCGTATTTGTAGACTACGCATTGAATTCTAATTTTAACCTTGAAGATTACGTTGATTTTATTCTATTTCGAGATCATTCAGCAACTAAATCAATACAATTTGAAGATAAATACTGCATTCTTGATGTCAAGAACCTTAATTATACATTTCAACTTAGTAATAATTCTATCCATCAGATGACTTTTCAACTTTATAGTGGAGAGATTTTCGCTTTTGTTGGGGATGATTTTTCAGGAAAATCTACTATTACACGATTACTTGCAGGTCAACTTAAAAAATATGAGGGGTCTATTTCTTTTGTAGACTCAGAATCAGTCAATCGAGTTGATGTTCCGGGTATTTTGCTGACATCTGACAAACCCGTATTTCATCTCAGAAAAACAGTGTTTCAAAACATTGAATCCATGAAAAAAGCTTATGCTCTTGATATTGATGTTTTGAAGGAGATGGAAGAGCTAGGACTTGAAGGTATGGGAGACATTTTATTTCGAGATATTAGCAGTGAACTTCAAACGCTCCTAATGATTTCAAAAGCAATTTGGCAGAATCCAAAAATCGTCATTGTAAGTTATGCGTTAAATTCGCTTAATGCGTACCATCTGGGCTTAATTTCTCGGAAGTTATTGAAGTGCAAGGCAAAAGGAAGTACAATAGTTTTAATAGATTCAAAATTGGATTATTTAATTGATTTCGCCGATCGTATTGCTTTTATAGACCAAGGGTCTATCAAAAAGATTGAATATACTTCAGATTTAAAGAAGAAATATACTCCAACACAAGTGATTATTCGATATGCCGTCGGAGGGCTTGAGTACATTAAAACAATCCCTTTGTCCGAAGTAAATACTTCCCCGTTTCAAAAGGAATTTTCAAAAGCAAAATTAATAGAAATGAAAATGATACAACAATCTTATGAGGATATCCTCAAAATAGAGATAGGAGAACAATCTAATGAAGAATTTTAAAAAACTCTTTATCAATGACTTGGAGAGGTTTTTCGAATACCGTATATTTCATGTATTTGTGACTATAGTATTCATCTTTACATTCGCCATGGCACTGTTTCCTGAACTCAATCCAAGCAATTTCATCTATGTCAGTGTCTTTGTGCTGCCCGTCATACTATTTTCAATATCGATGTATATCGAAAAAGAAGAAGGAACCATCTTGCCGATGCTTTCAACTTGCTGCAAGAGTTACGAAGTTCTGCTTTCAAAAGTTCTTGCCGCATTATCACTTCAGCTGATTCCTGTAATCTTATATACACTTGTTTTTCGATTTGGAACAGGATATGAAATCAATTATCTTGCATTTATAGGCACTTATCTACTTGGTGCATTAATGCACATCATCGTCGGATTGACCTTATCCATTCTGTCAAAAAGCAATAACATCCTTTCAATGAGCTACTTAGCCTATATCGTTATTTTTTCAATCACTCCAATTCTCTATGAAAACGGATTGATTCCGTTGTCATTTCAATACGTAATGATTATTTCACCAGCTTATCTTTCTGGAATTCTCTTAGGTAATGTGATGGCGGGTGTCATGTATTCAGGATTGACAATGATTTTAATTGCTTTATTTCTTCAGATTATTTATATTTGCGTTCTAGTTATTTGGGTGATATTGCCTTTCCTTAAAGCTTATATGCTTGAACCGAAAAAAGCGAAAGAATAACCCATTTATATGCTTGGAAGGAGTCTTATAATTGATCAAATACAATGAAACAGAAAGAACAATTCACTTACAAACCAATCAAGTATCTTATATCATGCAAATCTTCCCCACCGGCCATCTGGGACACCTTTACTTTGGCCAAAAACTTGATCTTTTGACTCAAAGTTCAACTTTAATCACAAAGTTTGACATCGAAGTTGGAAATCAAGTCTTGTATCGGTCTGATGACAGAACGTTTAACCTTAATCTTGCGATGTTAGAACTATCAACTTATGGCAAAGGTGACTTTAGAGATCCAATGCTTCACTTCAGGCTAGAAGACGGGTCAAGAATTACTGACTTTCTGTTCAAAGATTTCAAAGTGCTGCCTGAAAAACCGTCCTTTCCTGAATTGCCCGAAGCGAAAGCTCATTCAAAAGAAGAAGCGGAAACACTTATGATTACTGTAAGGGACGATGCTCAGGATATTGAAATTGACTTATACTATGGATTGTTCCTTCAATCAGACGTCATAACGCGCCGAATTGTGATTCGAAACGGATCCTTACAAAATATTACCATCGAAAAAGGATTGAGTATGAATTTGGACATGCTCAATCAAGACTATTCTTTTCTATCCCTCGACGGAGCTTGGATTAGAGAAAGAAACATTACCGAACATCATCTAGAATACGGAATACTGAAAATCGATTCCAAAAAAGGAAACTCTAGTAACGACCATAACCCTTTCATTGCCATCAAAGGGAAAGACACAAGTGAAGAATTTGGACCTTGTTATGGTTTTAGCTTGATATACAGCGGAAACTTTGAAGCTACACTTGAAGTATCACCGCATCAACTTCTTCGGGTATTATTTGGAATTCAATCTTTTGACTTTCATTTTCCTTTAAAAAAGAATGAACATTTCGTCACTCCTGAAGTAGCATTGACATTCTCTTCTACAGGGATTTCAAAACTTAGTCAGAATTTTCATGAATTTGTAAAAAAAAACATCATTCCACTCGCTTGGCAAAATAAAGAAAGACCCATCCTAATCAACAACTGGGAAGCGACTTTCTTTGATTTTAATGAGCCTAAACTACTGAAATTAGCCAAAGAAGCAAAAAAACTTGGAATAGAACTGTTCGTTCTTGATGATGGTTGGTTCGGAAAACGAAACGATGATACGTCTTCATTGGGAGACTGGTTTGTCAACCGAAAGAAACTTCCTTCTGGAATTAAGGGCTTAGCAGATAAAATCAATAAAATCGGCCTTGAATTTGGAATCTGGGTTGAACCTGAAATGGTCAATGAAAACAGTGACCTTTACAGAATGCATCCTAACTGGGCAATCAAACATCCAAAATACGTTCCTTCTTTAGGAAGAAATCAATTAATCCTCGATTTATGCAATCCCGAAGTTCGGGATTATTTGTTTGTTACGCTATCAGATTTGTTTTCAAGTGCAAAAATAACGTATGTGAAGTGGGATATGAATCGCAATATTTCAGATACTTATTCAGACTATCTGTCTCAAGAATATCAGGGAGCGTTGTCACATTTATACATGAAAGGGCTTTATGAACTTTTAGATAAACTCACTCAAAGGTTTCCAAATATCTTATTTGAATCTTGTGCCAGCGGTGGAAACCGTTACGACCTTGGAATGCTTTGTTACATGCCTCAAACCTGGGTTTCTGACAATACAGATGGCGTATCAAGACTAAAGATACAGTATGGAACTAGCCTTGTTTATCCTCAATCAACGATGGGTGCTCACGTCAGTGCCGTGCCTCATCAGCAGACGATTCGCAATGTTCCATTAGAAACGAGATTTAATACCGCAGCATTTGGATTGTTAGGATATGAACTTGACTTGACAAAATGCACACCTTTTGAAAAAAAAGTGATCAAAAAACAAATCACTTTCTATAAAGAGCATCGAAATTTGTTACAATTTGGCAAACTCACTCGCAACAAAAGTCCCTTTCAAACCGACGAGTGTGAGTGGAGCGTCACCTCAGAAGATCAAAAAAGTGCGATTCTTGGAATCTATAAAATGAAACAAGAGCCCAATTCTCACCTTGAACGGTTTAGAGTTCTGAACCTTAATCCGAGTCTTGACTATCACATCAAGAACCGAACTCAGTACTTTAATTTAGACCAATTCGGACATCTCGTCAAACATGCTTTACCGATTCGTCTGAATGCGAACGGAACCTTGTTTCATCTACTCAAAAACCGATACTTAATGAAAGCTGAAGATGTAGACTTTACAATGTCTGGAAGAGCGATTGAAGCTCACGGTATGAATCTCTTACAGAATTTTATTGGAAGTGGATACAATGAGTCCGTTCGTCTAATGGGGGACTATGGCTCAAGAATATATTTTTTAAAAAACGAAATGGAGGAAGAACATGCGTCGTAAAATCAGCCTGAATTTCGATTGGGATTTTTTAGCCGAATTTAAAGACTCCTATCTGAAAAACAATCAATTGCCAAAGGGAATGCAAACCGTGAATCTCCCGCATACAGTAAAAGAACTCCCTCTACATCATTTTAACGAACTCGATTATCAGTTTATCTCAAGTTATTTAAAAAGGTTTTCCATCAGCGAAACTGGCGAAAAAGAAAGAATCATTCTTCATTTCGGAGCCATCATGAATGTCGCTACCGTTTATCTTAACCAAGAGCTTATTGGAATTCATGAAGGTGGATATACCCCTTTTTCCTTTGACATTACCGACAAGGTAAAAAGAGTTGAAGAGAACGTTCTATTCATCAAAGTTGACTCTTCTGAAATCAAAGATATTCCGCCGTTTGGAAACGTCGTTGACTACCTTGGATTCGGCGGTATTTATAGAGAAGTATGGATCGAAATCCTTCCGGAAATTCACATTTCTGATTTGATTGTGAAAACACATGAAGCTTTGTCGCTTACACCAACAGAGATGATGATCGCTTTCCAAGTGAATTTCAATCAAGTGATTGAGGGTGAATTCACCCTTGAAATGAAGATTCTTGATCGAGATAAGATTTTCTACAATCACGTATATACCGATAAATCCCTTGACAAATTTCAACGACAAGAGAATCATGAAAAAGTGGAACGCTGGGATATTGACAACCCAAAACTATACGTATTGGAGTCCACACTTTTAGTCAATGGAACGGTAATTGATCAATTATCAGTTCGTTTTGGTTATCGAGATGTCAAATTTTCGTTTGAAGGTTTTGCCATCAACAATCGCAAAGTCAAATTGATTGGTCTCAACCGCCATCAGAGTTATCCCTATGTTGGTTATGCAATGCCCAAGCGTATGCAAGAACTTGATGCAGACATCCTAAAATATGAACTTGGTTGTAACATTGTCAGAACGTCTCATTACATGCAAAGTACGCATTTCATCAATCGTTGCGATGAAATCGGCCTTTTGGTATTTGAAGAGATTCCTGGATGGCAATACATCGGGAATGAACACTTCAAAGAATTGTCGCTACAAAATTTGAAAGAAATGATTTCCGCTCATAAAAATCATCCATCGATTGTCTTATGGGGTACGAGAATCAATGAATCTCCTGATGACCATGATTTTTATACGAACCTAAGTGAATTAGCTTATGAACTTGACGATTCGAGACAAATAGGCGGCGTTAGAAACTTCCCCAATTCTGAGCTTCTTGAAGACGTTTATACTTATAATGACTTCTCTCATACCGGTAAAAATCCAGGTCTTCAAAACCCCAGAAAAGTCATGCATCCATTTGTGCCCTATCTCGTAACCGAACACAACGGACATATGTTTCCAACGAAGAAAACAGACGATCATAACGTTCAAATTGAACAGGCAATTCGTCATCTGAACGTCATGGAAAGTGCTTATAAATATGATGGCATCAGTGGAGCAATCGGCTGGTGTTTCGCCGATTACAACACCCACAAAGACTTTGGCTCTGGAGATCGAGTTTGTTATCACGGTGTTTGCGATATGTTTAGAATTCCTAAATATGCAGCCTACGCTTATGCTTCTCAAAAAGACAAATCTCCGGTGTTACATGTTCTTTCAAACATGAATCCTGGAGATTATGAGAGAAGTGTTATTGAAGAAGTCGTCATCATGACTAATTGCGATTATGTCAAAATTTATCATAACGAAGAACTTATCGGACAATATTATTCCGAGTGGCAACACTTTCCGCTTATTCCACACGCCCCGGTTCTCATCGATGACTTTATCGGTTCGATGATTGAAAATCATGAGCCTTACCGTAAAGGTGTCGCAAGAAGAATCAAAAAAGTCCTTCTCTCCTATAACAAACATGGCATTGATTTGCCTTTCAAAGACAAACTAAAAGTCTTCAATTTAATCGCGTTCCACAAGTTTAAAATGGAAGAAGCATTGAGACTTTATGGCAAATATCTCGGCCATTGGGGATCCGAAAGAAGCGCTTATCGGTTTGAGGGGTATCTCAATGACGAAGCTGTGATTTCAGTCACAAAAGGCCAAACCAAAAAATATGAATTGAAAGCTGAAAATCTTACAAACGTATTAGCCCACGATCAAACATATGACGTGACGAGACTCGTTGTCAGCCTCGTTGATGAATATTCAAACGTCTATCACTACGCAGATAATGTGATTCATATCGAGACTTCTAAAGAACTTGAAGTCATCGGTCCAAAAGATGTTACCTTAACAGCTGGAACTACAGGCTTTTATCTGAAGACAACCAAAAAAGGAAAAGCGAAAGTCAAAATCACTTCTCCAGGATTAAATGAAATAACCATTAACATTGAAGTACTGTAAAAGAAAAGGAGCCAGCTTAGGCTCCTATTTTTTTAGATAATTCCGTAATTGACCAAAAACATGTATATAACATAATTCGGGATTGCAAATGAATATTCATCAGATGACGTTAATCCCCACGTATTTAGACCCAAAAGATTTCCATCGATATCGACGAGTGCTCCTCCGCTGGATCCTTCATGAATCGGTGCATCATGATAGATGACTTTAAAATCAGCGTTTGATATCGATTCCATCGACTTAAATTCACCGAAAGTAACATTATTAGGTAACGAAAGCGGATTACCGACCGCAAGGACAAGTTCACCTGGACTAAACATGGTAAAAAGTCTTGTAGTATAGTCGATAATATGAATGTCGGTTCTAGATTCCTTCGCAAACTTTAGAACTGCTAAATCCATCGCCGCATCAAATGCAACGAGTTCTGCTTCGTGAGAGGCTTCATCCCCAAAAGCTTCGATTTCAAAAGAAAATTCATCTCCCTCACCATCTACAACATGGTAATTCGTTAGTGCATAATAATATTCATCGTCTTCTTTGAATATCACGCCACTTCCTTGGGAAGAACCAACAATCGAAAGAACAGTCGTTGTCGACCATGGGTAAGGTTTGGTGTATTCATACACACTCGTAACGATATAAATATTGCTTCTACGAATCAAATCTCTTGTCGAGAGAAGAACATCATTATATTGATTAACGTCTTCAATGTCGTACGTTGAAGAATGATAGAGCGAAAAGTCTGAGTATTCCTGGTCTCCCAAACTAATGGTCCCATTAATTGTTGTAGGAAGTGTTGTCGAAAGGGTAGAAGCGGTTGTTAAACCAAAAGTAATTGTAAAAAGAGAACAACCACTTAAAAAGATTCCTGACAGAATCGTAAGCAGTGATACAAGCAATTTTTTCATTCAGACACCTCCCTCTACAGGTATACGTATATTATATATCAAATTATTGGAAAAATGCCTGAAAAGTGCACAAAAAGGGTATTTTTTTATAACCTCACTAGGAAAGCTAGAGTAAATAAGGTATAATATACTCATAATAATAATCCTAAAATTACCGCATCAATACATAAGGGGGACGTTATGCAACTACCTGCTAATATGGATTTTGCACTCTATTTCAATATTGCCTTTTTAGGAATGATTGGATTAGGGATGCTATTTGGATTCCTAAGGGGTCTTAAAAAATCATTATTTTCATTCATTGTCGTGCTCGGTTTATACGCCATCTTTTTTCTGACGCTCAACCTAGCCGTCAATTTTTTATGGACAGTCAACTCTCCGTATATCGGACAAGGATTAGGAATGATACTTCCTGATCTTTCGTCTGCGACTTCATTGTCTACTGCATTGCCGATGGCTCTTCAGGCTTTTGTTCCTCAAGAATTCCAAGTTGTACTGACTAGTATTCAATTGAATGTGTTTTTGACTGGACTTGCCTTGTTTGTACTCAAGATTGTCTGGTTGATTTTCTACTTTACGATTTTCAACTTGATATATCGGTTGCTATTCCTTCTAATTCGAGTGATATTTTTCCCAACTCGAAAAAACACCGACAAATACGCATCTAAGAACCGTGGAATGGGAGCCTTGTTTGGGCTAATGAATGGCGTCGTAAGCGTATTCGTCTCGCTAATCATTTTTAGCGGGTTAGTTTCAATTGCAGGGAGTTTGGTCTCATTTGTTCCTACAGATAATCCTGAAACGGTAGAAGTTGATTTTCCGAGACAGGAAATCTATCAAGCGAGTCATTCCATTATAATGGAAACTGCGGCCACCGTCCAGATTCCGCAAGAAGTCTTGGACATGATTGAACTTATTAATCAAATGGTTACGGCATACGATGAAAACATCGTTGTTTCAACCGCTTCTCAAATTACGATTACAGACCCGAGTACTTCCGCACAATTAGAGTTGAGTTTGTATCTGTTTGACACCGTTTTATCGTTGGAATATGATGACGAAAATATAGCAATTCGAAATGAACTACAAGTGATATCCTCAGTCCTGGCACAAGTAATGGATTCGCCTTTTATGGATTCTTATAACTTGGCAGATTTATCGGGTGACGATGTAAGGCTAGCGTTTGATACCATTTCAGATTCCAAACTTTTGACAAGTCTGATTCCAATTGGACTAGAAGCAGGCATTTTATATATGTCTTCTTCAGAAGACCCTCAGATTGTTGATCAACTCAACTCTTCTGATTGGCAAAGTGAACTTTATAAGATTGACTGGTCATCAGAAATATCCACTTTGGGTGAAGTTGGTGGCGTCGCATTTGATATTTTAAATGAAATCGGTTATTTTAACGATAATTTCGATCTAGAAACTGTCAGTATTGATGGAGACAATGCACGAAACATCTTTACTATTTTATCTGAATCGGATTTAATTACGACTTCAGTAGCGCTTTTTGCCCAAACAGCAATTGAACTTGGCGGTGCAGAAATATCCGCAGTGGTTCAAATTCCTGCAGACATCATCTGGGCAGATGAACTGAACGCATTTGGAGAAATCATCGGAGCGGTATTGGATACGGGCATCTCTTTCGATACGTTCAGTAGTGGAGATCCTTTCGAAATTATTAGCGCACTGGCTACGCTTGATTTTACTGTCATTTTAGATTCAAAACTAATTACGACGGCACTAATCAATGTTTTTGAAGGTGCTCTCAATCTTGAAGAACTCAACATGATAACAATACCGGATGGTATTCAATGGCTTGACGAACTAGACGGAGATGGAAACATCATTTCAAATGGAGAGTTAAGAAATATTTTATTAGCCGTGAATGCTCTCGGTGGTGTTGCATCAACAATCGATTTCAATAATCTATCCATTAGTTCGATTTCTGGATTAACAGAAGAAGCGATCAATTCCTTATTCGAATCTAAAATATTAGTTGCCACAATCTCTGATTATCTACTCAACCAGGATTTGGGCTTCGCACTTGTTATTCCGGATTCCGTATTTGATGAAGACGGATATCTTCTAAAAACAGAATTACAAGCACTATCCGCTTCCCTTTCACTTGTTACCCAGAATCTTCTTTGTGATGAAGGCGATACGGTCTGTGAAGAGGATGGATTCGGATTCGACATTGCAAAAGCGTTTGATCTTAGTTCAGAACAGATTGACACTTTGGTCGGTTCAGATATTCTAGCGGCTACCGTGGGGGACATGATTATTACCATGGGTGGAGACGCATTAGTCATTCCTGATTCTGCAATCCTTGGAATTGAAGTCAAAGGAGAGCCACTTAACGTCATTACCAAAACAGAAATCTCAAAAATGATTCAAGCAGTAACCGTGCTTGGAATTTCTGATTTTGCGAACATCAACATTGATCCTTCGATTTTACAAGAACTTGGATTAGTTAGTGATCCAACGACTTTAGACCCTGATAAAGCTGAAAAACTATTTGCCTCTGATATCTTACATGCTACATTATCTGATGTCATTTTAGGATTTGCAGTAGGAGATGAAGCGATTCTTTTAGTTCCTTATGTTGACCAAGACGGCGTTGCCGTTAGATACACCGTTGGAAGTATCGAATTGATTTCTAGAGATGAACTTGAAGCAGTCCTTCAGGCGATTCTTTCTTTAGACATTCAAGATTTCAACAATATTGATTCACTCGATTTATCACTCGTGACTGAAAATTCAGAAGCATTACTTGCCTCTGCAATTTTACACGCTACCATTTCTGACCAATTGTTTGCTTTGGAAGGAGACTTAGTCTCTATTCCTTATGTTGATGAAGATGGTGGCGACATCCGAATTACTGTTGGCGAATCTGGATATGTTACAGAATACATCGCAAAAGCAGAACTTCAAGCCGCATTTGACGCCTTAGGCGTTCTAAATATTACCGATATAACAACGTTTGATGGAAATGTCGACCTTTCAATTTTATCTGTTGGCGAAAACTTACAGACTCTTCTATCATCTGCAATCCTTCATGCGACAATCTCGAAACAAGTATTAGATTTGACTGTGGGGGACACTCCAATACTATCCGTTCCTTTTGTAGCGTCAAACGGTTCAACTGAAATCAGAAAAACAGTCGGTCCGGAAGGAAACGTTACCGAATATATTGCAAAAGACGAAATCAATGCAATTATTGATGCACTTAACGTTCTTGGAATTACTGACGTTACCGCTTTTGATGGTAACGTTGATTTAAGTGTGTTAAGCGTTGAAGGAAATCTAGATATATTACTCGCTTCCTCGATTATTCATGCTACCGTTTCCCAACAAATCTTTGACCTGTCAGATGACGGATTCGTCAACGTTCCGTATGTAGAAGAAGATGGAATAACCAACGTTAGAGTCACTGTTGGACCTGAAGGACAAGAAACCGAATATATCACAAAATCTGAAATTTCAGCAGTATTCGATGCATTAGACGTTTTGGGCATCAGTGACGTTACAACCTTCGATGGAAACGTGGACTTAAGCCTATTGAGCGTCGAAGGCAATATTGACATATTATTATCTTCAGCCATCATTCAATCAACCATCTCAGATCAAATCTTTGACTTAGATACAGCTGGAACATTAACGGTTCCTTATCTTGCTGAAGATGGAGTCACCGAACTTCGAGTGACAGTTGGACCAGACGGCTTTAAAACAAATTACTTAATTAAATCCGAAATCAGCGCCATCATTGATGGTTTGAATGTCTTAGGTATTACCGATGTCACAGCTTTTAGCGGATCTGTGGACTTAAGCCTGCTCGCCATTCCTGGAAACAGCGATATCTTATTGTCCTCATCGACAATCCAAGCTACGGTTTCAAAACAAGTATTCGATCTTGGCACAGCTGGCACATTAACGGTACCATATATGGCAGACGATGATACAACTGCAATCAGAGTCACCGTTGGAATTTCACCCAACGATACAGAATATATCATCAAATCAGAACTCTCCGCAATGATTGACGCTTTGAACATTCTTGGCATCACAGACGTCGAAGCCTTTGACGGCTCAGTCGACCTTTCAGTCATCACGGAAGGCGACAACGCTGACACCTTGCTTCTTTCGAGTGTCATCCAAGCCACGGTTTCAAAACAAATCTTTGATCTTGGAGTTGACGGCACCCTAGAAGTACCAACCTATCAAGAAGACGGTGTCACTTTGATTCAAGTCGTCACAGGACCTTCTGGACTCGAAACGACCTATCTTATTAAATCTGAACTAAAATCAATTTTCGATGCACTCGACATTCTCGGTCTCACAGACCTTGAAACGTTCTCAGGAACCGTCGATCTTAATACGCTAGCAGAAGGCACAAATGCAGAGACTGTACTCGCTTCAGCAGTCATCCAAGCCACGGTTTCAAAACAAGTCTTGGATCTTGATTCTTCAGATACGATCAACGTTCCTTTCTTTGCTGACGATAACTCAACTGAAATTAGATTCACAGTCGGTTTACTTACAGAAGCGACCGATTATGTCTTAGCCTCTGAATTAGTCGCAATGATTCATGCAATGGATCTTCTTGGCATCACCGACGTAGAAACATTTGACGGAACGGTGGATATCACCAGTTTCTATGACGAAACGAACAGAAACATCTTATTGTCATCTTCCATCATGCAAGCAACGATTTCAAAACAATTGCTAGATCTTGGAGATGCAACTTTAACAGTGCCTTATACAGACTCACTACTCGTAGATGTTAGATTGATGACAGGACCATTTGGAGACGAAACAGAATATGTTTCAAAGGCAGAAATCAGCTCCATCTTCGAGTCTCTTGAAATTTTAGGTGTCACCGACATTACAACATTCTCTGGTGATATTGACTTAACAAGTTTCTACATTCAGGAGAACAGAGACATCTTACTTGGAAGTGCGTCCATGCATGCGACAATTTCCAAGCAGTTAACTGATTTAGGCAATGCAACATTGACTGTTCCATATATGGCATCGGATAATACAACAGAAATTCGAGTTTTAGTTGGCCCATTAGGCAATGAAACCGAATTTGTCGTCAAGACAGAAATCGACGCTATATTCGAATCACTTGAAATATTAGGTATTACAGACATTACAACATTTGATGGAGACATTGATCTAACAAGCTTCTATGTCCAAGAAAACAGAGACATCTTACTTGCCAGTGCATCCATGCACGCAACCATTTCAAAACAACTCTTCGACTTAGGCCCTGCAACTTTGACGATTCCTTATACCGCTTCTGATAATGTAACATTGATTCGCGTAACTGTAGGAGAAGCAGGAGAAGAAACAGATTATGTCATTAAAACAGAAATTGATGCAATGTTCGAATCCCTTGAGATTTTAGGAATTACAGACATTACTAGTTTTGATGGAAACATCGACTTGTCTGATTTCTATGAACAAGCGAACAGAGACATCTTACTAGCAAGTGCCTCGATGCACGCAACCATCTCAAAACAGCTTCTTGACTTAGGAGATGCCGTGCTTCTCGTCCCACTTCAGGATCAAGATGCATTTGATGTACGTATCACTGTCGGTGGCGTAGGATACACAACCGAATATGTCGTAAAAGGTGAAATCGACGCGATGTTTGAAGCGCTCGAACTACTCGAGATTACAGACATCAATTCCTTCGACGGCAACGTTGATTTGGCATTGATTTACGGAGATGCAAACCAAAACATTCTACTCGCTAGTGCATCGATGCACGCAACGATTACAAAACAACTAGATGACCTCGGCTCAGGTGTTTTACTGATTCCACTTACAGACGTTGACGGCATATCCATTCAAGCTACCGTTTCCGGAACCCACTACATATTCAAATCCGAAATTAAAGCGATTATCGATTCTCTTGAACTTTTAGGTATCGTCGACATTACGACCTTTGACGGAACGGTTTCATTGGTCAACCTGTTTGATGACGGAAACCAAAATACATTATTGTCTTCCGCTTCGATGCATGCGACAATCACAAAACAACTCGATGATCTTGGATCAGGCGTACTTCTGATTCCAGATACAGATGTACTCAATGTCTCTATCCAAGGAATCGTGTTCGCAACGCACTTCATTTACAAAGACGAGATTAAGGCCATCATCAATGCGCTTCACGTATTGAACATCACAGACATTACGACATTTGATGGCACTGTATCACTTACAAATCTGTTCAATGAAGCCAATCAAGACATCTTATTAACTTCCGCATCGATGCATGCGACAATTACAAAACAACTCGATGACTTAGGCTCAGGCGTCTTATTGATTCCGTCCACGGATGTAAATAATATCTCAATCCAAGCCACGGTATCCTTAACACACTTCATTTACAAAGATGAAATCAAAGCCATCATCAATGCTCTTGAAATATTAAATATCACTGACATCACGACATTTGATGGAACTGTATCGTTACTTAATTTGTTTGACAATGGAAATCAAAACATTCTATTAACTTCAGCCTCAATGCACGCGACAATCTCCAAACAACTCGACGACCTTGGCTCTAGCGTTCTATTGATTCCTCATACGGATTATGACGGCACGGTTGTTGAAGGAACTGTATCGCTCACACATTTCATTTACAAAGACGAAATCAAAGCCATCATCAATGCTCTTGAAGTCTTTGGAATCAACGACATTACTTCATTTGACGGAAGTTTCGACATCAGCTCTCTTGTACTTACAACCGATCAAGATACCGTCTTACTCAGTGCTTCCATGCACGCAACAATTTCCAAGACCATGCTTGATTTAGACGATGCAGTATTGATCGTACCACTCTATACACAAGCAGGCGTCGCAGAAATCAATCGTATTCAAAAGACCGTCAGTTCAACGGATTTCATCACAAAAGCTGAAATCAGAGCACTGATTGACGCATTCCTCATCATGGGATACACCGATCTGAATACGTTCGGTGCTTCCATCGATTCTACTTTGTTCTTCGACAATCCGGATACACTCCTATTGTCAAGTTCAATTCAAGCTACACTTTCTGATAAATTGCTGAACGATACTCTAGGCAATTTAATCATCCCGAACACCAACTATGCAACTGACTACACCATCCGTATTGAATTAAGTGATGTTACATACATTGAACTGGTCGAAATCAAAGCCATCCTTACTTCCCTTGAATTACTAGGCTTAACAGACTTCAGCGCGATTTCAATTAATCCAGCCAACGTATTCGCTGCGGACTATGACATCCTCCTAGCATCCTACTCAATGCAGGCAACTGTTTCCGATACATTGTTAAGTGGAGCACTAGACGATTTGGCAGCCGCAGGTTGCGGTTCACTCATCGTACCGAACCATTTCCGTGAAACACTGAATGTAGGAGCTGGAACGAACGAACAAATAGAGAAAACCGAGCTCAAAGCATTGCTTACATCTCTAGAAACACTAGGTGTCAGCGACTTTAGCGGAGCCGTAGATGCTAGCGTAGTCACTTCACTTACAGACGCTCAACTTGATATATTACTAGCAAGTGGATCAATGCAGGTTACAGTAGACAACATGCTGAAAGGCAATGCAAACATCAACTCCTCTATTCCTGACCTCGCTGTAGAAGACGTATTTGGTATGACAGGTATTACGACAGTTACAGAAATCAAAGCCTTTATCAAGGCAGCGAACACTGTGGGTGGATCTAATATTTCGAACGTAGACTTCGATCTCGCAGTTATCGCCGCTCTAACACCTGCTGAACAAGATACCGTATTGTCCTCAATGATTGTTAGAAACATGATAACATCTGACGTCGAAACAGCAGTCGCAGCCAAGAACATTGCAATCTTCCCATTACCTCCATACATTATCGATAATACCGACTATGAAGAAAGCAATCCAACTCTATTCTTAACAAAACAAGGAGCACTTGACGCGATTACATTTATCAATAGTTAATCATTTATGAATCAAAAAGTTGGAGACTTCGGTTTCCAACTTTTTCTTTGTTTTAAAACTCGCTAAAATTAGCCCTTTTCTTTATAAATATTATTTGGTATACTATTATCAGATACTTTTAAAGGAGGTCATGATTATGATTGATAAATTTCTAGCCGCAAACACAAATGATGGTGAGGGTATGAACGCGGCATAAAAAGTACCTTCACTCAAACTTAATGATGGAGGAAACAATGAATTATCAACATCTTTTTGCCTATGGACTGACAAAAGAAGTCCTTGAAGAGGCAAGAAATGATGACTATCTTTTTTTGGCACGAGTAACAACGCAACAACGTGAATGGTTTTCATTGGAAACGGAAGAAGGAGAAATCTCTGCAGAGGTTCGTGGGCGATTTATCTATGAGGCCGTTCAAGAAAAAGAGTTTCCAATTGTCGGAGACTGGGTATTATTTAAATATACTGACCCTTTGCATGAAAAAGGAATCATCCACAAAGTACTTACGAGAAATAGCTGCCTAACGAGAAAAGCAGCAGGTTCCAAAGAAATGACGCAGGCAATTGCCGCGAATGTCGATTTCATTCTCATATGCATGTCGATGGATCTTGATTTTAATCTTAGGCGCCTTGAGCGATATTTAAGCATTGTATGGAATAGTGGTGCACAACCCCTCGTGGTTCTTACGAAATCTGACCTCGCAACCGATTTTGAAAAACAAATTCTTGAAACGGAAAACATTTCTTTCGGTGTTGAAGTCATACCCTGTTCAAATCAAGAAGAAACAGGATACGATGAACTACTGCCTTATATTCAACCAAATAAGACTTATGCTTTGGTGGGTTCAAGTGGTGTCGGCAAATCATCTCCTATCAATTCTTTATTGAAAGAAGAACATTTTGAAACCAACGGTCTTAGAAAAGATCATCGTGGAAAGCATACGACAACTTCTAGACAAATGGTTCTATCCCCTTCTGGAGCGCTAATAATCGATACGCCTGGGATGAGAGAAGTCCAGATTGAATCGCTTGATCTTGACTCTTCGTTTTCTGACATTGAAGAACTGGGAGAAGAATGCAAATTTCGAGACTGTACTCATACAGTCGAACCCGGGTGTGCCGTTATCCAGGCAATTGAAGAAGAACGTATGGATTCAAGCAGACTAAAAAACTACCATAAAATGCAAAGAGAGTTATCTAGAACTTCAGGTTTAAACAGAAAAAACTTATTCCAACATAAAACAATGAAATAGTCATTATTGAAATGCGCAGAAAGGACCCCTTCCTGCGCTTTTTTTCATTTAAATTTCACAATTTGAATAAAAGCATTCATTTTTGAGTTTAGTCAAAATGTTCCTCTTTCTCGGTGAAAGCAATGTCCTATTTTTAAACGAAAAAAACCCTGTAAAATTATAGTAAAATTGTGAGCAATTGAACTTGCAAAAGTTTAAGAAAGAAGTATAATGAAATTAGAGAAACACTGATGAAGGAGTGACTTTTTTGAACCTTAATTTTATAACATACATGAATCTAGTTTTATACATCATTCTTGGCCTTGGAGTATTGATAGGATTCCTTCGAGGAATGAAAAAAACACTTTTCACATTCGTAACGATGCTCATTTTTTACATCGTATTTTTCCTTTCGATTAATCAAGCTGCCCAAGCTCTTTGGACGGCACAACTTCCTTGGTTGTCAAATCTGTTAAGCGGGGTGTTCCCAAGTGTTGGAACATTCACTTCTTTTCAAGAGAAACTACCAGAGATTCTTCAGTCATTCATGGGGAGCTCAGTGGATGTAGAGAGCTTAAATCCTGAAGTGCTTGTTCTTGCGAACGGGATTGGTATTTTCGCTATGAAGATCATCTACTCCGTACTCTATTTCACCGTAATATTGCTTGCTTATAAACTGATTTGTTTGATCATCAGAGCCTTGATTTTTGGAAAGGATAAAGATCATTCCAGCAAAAATCGTGGATTTGGTGCTCTGTTCGGACTCGCGAATGGCGTTTTGAACGTCTTCGTCACCCTTGTTCTTTTGGGTGGAATGATGAGTGTCGTGGAAAGCATGACAACCTT
>Ga0268276_1001472_pt1 | contig 23039 bp, 28 predicted proteins | sample saktaG_4_FD_190145 | JGI IMG/M metagenome (GOLD analysis project Ga0268276, IMG submission 190145) | Saline water microbial communities from Sakinaw Lake, British Columbia, Canada - sak_2010_1_5_45m | ecosystem: Environmental > Aquatic > Non-marine Saline and Alkaline > Saline ... | reverse complement strand
ATGAATATATATGCATTAAAGTATTTAAATGTTTGGTTTTGGGTAAGTATGCATAATATATTATTTAAAAAACTGTTACTCAAAATATGCTTATAAACCACAAAGCTTATAACGTCCACCCATGAATGTCACAAAATACCCATACGCCCCAACCGAACACGATACAAGTTGGTGACTTTCGTGAGAATGCGTAATGCCCTTTATTATTTAATTTAGTTATCATTATTGGTCTCCTTAGCCTTATCTTGCCAGTAAGATATAGCTTCTAGATATTCATCATATAGAAAATCGCTTTTTTTCAGTCGGTTTTCAAGTTCTTTAAGCGACTCTTCATCTTTTTCTGTTAAACATACACCCCTATGAAAACCAACCATAAACCAAGCTCTTTTACAATCTCTAAACGTTCTATCCATACGAGCATTAAGATCCGATTTACTCTCCTTCCCACAACTCGGACAAAATTTAGAATCTTCTTTTAATTCTGCCTTGCATTTCTCGCATTCCATCGTGTTGTGTGTGCGATGGGCAGGATTTTTAAATGTTGTCCTAAGATTATGTCACGAGGTTATGACATTTACCAACGACAAGATTTAAAAAATCATAGAAGGACAGACAAGTCAATGGAAGACATAAAAAATCAATTAAAAGAACAGCAGGAAGAGATTGAAAGGCTGAAGAAGCGGACTAGAAGGCAGAAATGGTGGAATGTATGGTTTGCTTTTAGAAAGTGATTAAGATTTAAGAAAATTGGATTTTATCTTATCCCGCCTCTTCCCATAGAACTTTCTGTTTGCTTCTTCATTTTTTCATTCACAAAAGGATAAGCTTTCTTTATTTTACTATTTGCATAAAGATAAACTCCAAAATAAAGGAGAGGTATAATCAAGAAAAGAAAAGCTGAAGTAAGCCCTTTAAATCTCGGAGCTAATGTAAAAGTAAAAGTCCAGATTGAAGCAAGGGAAACAACCAGCGTAAATGCAATTATAATTATGTATGCCAAGAGGACTTTAGACAAGGGATATTTATTGTGGAGTGCCTTTTTCATAGATCAACAAGAAATGGTTAGCTTTAAAGTTTATCTGATTGGGCATAAATATTATTTGGAATCCTCTTTAATAAACCACCAGAGCATGAAAACGCCTATTAAAAGAGGGATGACTCCTACCTGTTCTATAAATTCAATTTTTAATTCAATTCCTAAAAATAATAAAAATAACGATAAAAACCATGAAGAACATAAAATGATAAGGGAATTATCTTCTTCGGATAAACTTTTTACTTGAGCATAAGTTGACGCAATTCCTAATAAGAATAATCCTAAATAAAGAAGGAAATAAAGAATTTCTGGGAAAATTCCTTTAAAACCCTCTAAAACAATTTGAGCAATTCCAGTCTCAGTAATATCAATGCCGTGCGTTAATGCTATCGCCAACGCAAGACCATTAAACATTGCCCATATCCAATATTCTTTCCACTCAGTCATTTTTATGATTTACTCTTTTTTAATTTTTTATGAAATTCAATATAATTTTTTCCATCTTGCTTGTTGAACTTATTAGATATCTCATCTTGAAACCTATTTCCCCACATATGTGATGGATGTAAATACCAAGCACCATCTCCAATAAATCCACTCGGGTAGCCAAATTGTGCAAATAATGGGGGCATTGCTCTACCTTCCGTTTTTGGCTCATAAAAGTCTTTTTTTAGTATTTTTATAATCTCTTTGTTTACTTCCTTTAAGTTATCAAATTCATTAATCCAACAAGAATATAATTTTAATTCCCTATATAATCTGCCCGAGACAAATTCTTTTTTGTCTTTTTTCTTTATTGTAATATAAATTTCTAAAAATCTACTAAAAATTTTCTTTAATAATTCTGGTTTATCTGAATTTAAATAAATTAGTAAAGCAAAGTAATCTATTATAGTCCCCCTTATATCAATCACGTTGTGCTTTTCTCCTTCGATTATTGCATTAGATTTTCTTTCTATATCTGTTAGAAGGATATCCGATAATTCTGCAATTAACTTTATTTTATCACCTTCTTCAATGTCCACATATTTTGATAAAAGAAATAGTGTCTCGGAGAATACATCATAAAAGTTGTTATCATTTTCAGAAGCATTTGTTTGGGCTATTATTTTGTTAAATTTAATAAAATTATCCAAATATCTAAAAATACCTCTTTTTATTTTACCATCTCTTAAATGAGAAAGGTTTGTTTTAGCGATTTTCTGAGCAAAACTATCAAGACCATAAAGCGAGGCAAACATTATTGTTTTGTTCATAAAAGTTTTATAATCCGATTTTGCATTGTTTACCAGATTAGAAATCTCCCTGAAGTATTGTTCAATAAAAAAGTCGTTAAAGAAAACACCCTCTTTTCCAAGATCAATAAATTTTAAGAATTGTTGCTGATACATCGATAATGCTCTTTGAAGAAGCGAGGCAGACCAGTAACTATTTGTTTTTGATAAGGAGATTGAAATTTCATCCAAGAACATCCTGTAGGTGTTGTATGATTGGTAATATCCTTTATCAAGCGTTAATAAAACTGTCTTATTAATTTCTTCTAAACATACATAACAAACTACGGTCCTGTCCTTGGTATATGACTTTATGAAAATGTCCTTTAAAGTCGCAATCCAATTAAGAGAAAAATTATTAATATCTCCAAGTCCCTTTCTATTTTCTATTATATATCTCGATATCAAACCAATTGTTCTTGCAAGGTCTTCCAATATTTTTTGATTAGTACTATTCAATGCTTCATTAACAATAAAGTTAAATTGATCATTTAACTCGCTCAAAAATTTATCTTCAACGGAACTGAGATGCTTTGAATTTTTAAGATACTCCAGACTTGCGTTTTCTATACCTTTTATAGCTTCTCTAAAAATTATATCTTGGTCTTTTTTGATAGCATTTAAACTATTTTTTATAAGAACATTAATCTTTCTGTTTAAAAGAGATATAAACTCATCTGAATATGAGACTTCCCCTACAAATGGCAAAGTTTTAAACTGTCTCTTTTTCTTTATGAAATTTGTGATATTATCTGATAACATTCCTATGATGTTTGATACTTGGAGATTGAACAATACAAATAAAATTGTTGTGATTATTAATAAGATTACTGAAATAGAAAAGAGAAGACTTATCAAAGTGTATGGATAAATTAATCCTCTATAAAGAGACAATAAATCAAAAATTATAAATATAAAAAACATAGCCAATGTCGTAATGAAATATTTTTTGAAGATGGGGAAATCATCTAATTCTTCCGAGTGATATCTTGAAGCGATAAACTCCATTAAGAAAATTATTGATGCAATAATAAACCCAATTACCCCAAATATAAGGGATAGTCCGTTAGAGAATATTTCTGGGTTATTTGAAAATAAAATTTGAGGGATTAAAGATTTTGAATTAAGGTAAAGAATAGTTGGGACGCTTATAATTGTCAAGAAAATGACTCCCCAGAAGAATATTTTTAGAGAGGTCAGATATTTATTTGCCATTTTATGGATTAGAGGATTCTATAATATCAATTTCCTCTTTAGTTAATCCGTAGAGATCATAAACTATTTTATCTATTCTTTTCTCTAAAGCTTTAACCATTGCTTGTTTATCTACGTTCTCAGAATAATCACTATTTGAGGTTATTGACAATATCCTGTCTACTATCTCTATGAGGAGTTTTTCTTTTTCTGAAGTCATTTCTTTTATTGGGATTTCTTTTATTGATGGAATATCAAAACCCAAATAACCCCCAGACAGATGTTTACTTTCAAATTTAGCATAATACCACCAACTGATTAATTTAGAATTTAATAATGCTAAAAGAACTTTAGGATTCATTTTTAAGTCGACCAAAACATTTATTTTTCCTCCAAAATAAGGCTCAGATGAGACCATACACCTAATATCTTTAGTCATTCTAGCAAAGAATATTTTTTCTTTTTCAAAATTTCTCTGAACATTTTTAGGATATATTTCATCAGTAATATATTTGTTCAAATCCTTAAAAAAATATTTTCCCGTATTTGATGACTGAACAATTATGTGATATTTTTTCTTTTCTTTTTCAGATAATTTCTGATACTCTTCTTCTTTAATAATCTTTTTCCCAAATCCTCCTGAAGAGGTTCCACAAAAAATGTCACAATAATCTACAAGATGGTTTTTTGTATTGGACAATTTAGTTATTATCTTATTGTCCTCGGCGATATTTATCCTATAACAATCTAATTTTGTATCTTCCTGCTTGATAAAAAATCCATCCTTGCCAATTTCATTTAAAGTTGAACATCTTACTATTTCTAATGCATTTTCTTCATCATATTTCTTCAAAAAGAAATTTATGCAAGTATATGTGGACGCTTCTGCAAAAACTCGAATATTTGAAACATCAACAATTCTAGAAATTTGATAATTATCTATTACAAATTTTCTTATTCCATATCCAGAGTCTGCAGTGAGATATTGATATGGATTGATGAATACCAGTGTGCCATCCTTCCTCAATATTTTAATTCCTAGCTCAATGAAGTATACATAAATACTCCCGGTCTTTGTTATTTGATAAGACACAAAATCATTAAGTCCTTGTTTTGTAGAATCATCAATTTTTCTGTAATCTATATAAGGAGGATTCCCAATCACAATATCAAATCCTGGATTTTCTTTATTAAACACATCTGAAAAATAAAGTTTCCATAAAAAGAAGGGTTTTGATTTATTTTTCTTATATTGCTTTAACTTCTCCATAGCTTCTTCATTGCCTTGTTCTTTTAATGTTTCTTCGATAAATTCCCATTCTATTTTATCAATTTCGTCTCTTAATTCATTCTTTCTTTTTCTATTCTGTTCACCAAAGAAATCTTTTTGCAACTCTCTCAGTCTAGACAATTTTTTCTCAGACTCTTTTCTCTTTTTCTCGAATAGACTATCAAGTGTAACTTGCTTATCTCCTGAAGACTCGGTTATATCTCTGTATAGTTTTATTCCTTCAAATTCTTCTATCAAACTATTCCCACACATAATTTTATTATCTAAGTTTGGCAGAGGCTTAATATTTTTCATATCTAATTCATCAACAATTAAAGACAACCAAAATCGTAGCTTTGTAATTTCTACTGCAGAAGATTCTATATCAATACCATAAAGACAGTTTTCAATTGTCTCTCTTTTTAAGTTATAATCTGTTCTTGCAGATTTATCCTTAAAGAAATGAGTCAAAATTGTTCTTGCACGAACAATCTCATTCATCATCCCCACAGGAAATGCACCAGAGCCTACTGCAGGGTCAACAATTTTAACATTCTTGAGTAGATCGTCTAATAGTTGTGCTTCCTTTCTTATGCTCTCGGGCAAGATAAATTCTTTTTTTGCATACCCATCAATTTGTGATCTTCTTAATTGATCTAGTGCAAATTCTCCTTTTTGGATAAAGAACTGAATATCTTTTTTGGGAAGTTTAGAATTAGTTTCTAAATAATTAATTAAACTCTGTTGGCACATATAGTGAACAATTTCTCTTGGAGTATAAAATGCTCCTTTGGATTTTCTATCATTTACATCAAGCAAACTTTCAAAAACCTTTCCCAACATTTCTGGATCAACTGCAACTTCTTTTTCTAAGGGCTCATCTTCTTTAATTGTAAAATTATATTTATCGAATGTATCTAAAATATCCTTAAATATAGAATTGTCAAGTAAAATCTCAGTTTTAGTCCAGTTATAATTATTTATTGGTTCAAATAATCCTCCATTAAGAAATGGAATCTTGCACTTAAATCTACTATAATAATCATCATCTCTTTCCTTAGCCAGTGCCTCATAAAATAAAGGCTCTAAGATATCATTAAAGAAATTAGTATAATCTACAATCTTCTTGTCAAATAACCTTTTAAGAAAGTTTTTGGGTCCTGTCCCCCATTCCTTAAATCTTCCCGATTCATCCTTTTCCACACCTAACCATCCTTTTTTCTGAAGGAAATAAATGAAAACTATTTGTCCAAGAAGTTTTTTTGAAAAGTCTCTTACTGCGATGTTTTTCTCTTCAAATTCTTTTTTAACATAATCGTCCCTCTTAAATACTTTTTCAAGAGACTCTGTTAATTTTGAAAATAGTTCTTTATATTCTAAGAAGAATTCTTTGGTCACTTTTTCTATACTAAATGCATTTTCAATCTCTTCTAAAGAAGGCTTTGTTTTTTCTTCAATTACCAAATCCAAAAACTGACTTCTACATGTATGATTTGGTTCATTTACTCCAACCAAAAATGAATATCTTTTAGCAGGAGTAAGCTCTTTCTCAGTTTTAGTCTTCCCATCTTCTTTTTCAACTAAGCGATAATCCATTTTTATAAAAGAAAATCTCCAGTCATAAGGATCATCTCCATAGAAGGCTACAAGAGCACCATCTTTCTCTTCATAACCCATGCTTAGCCATTTAGCAATAAAATTTCTTTGCATAGTTCTTGCCCTTTCAAGAGAAGTGCTTTTTTTTAACTTGACAACCAGAACCTCCATAGATTTTTTACCATCAGAATATTCGCCTATCTTCTTAAATTCTGAAACGTAATCTGCATATTCCTTAGAAACTCCCAAACTTCTATTTTCAGCTCTAAATCCATTCAACAATTCTGATAAGAATTTATTAAACTTTTGCTGGTCAAACTCTCTATTAAATGTGTCATCCAATAGCTTTTTTGCTTGTTCTTTATTCATGTTATTTCTTTCCAATTATATACTCAGAAAGAATAACCTCTTTAGGTCCTGAAATATCTGCAGAACCTGAAACAAATGTCTTTCTGAATAAATCTTGAGGCGTATCTTTCTTAATCTTCATTAAAATTTTTAGAGGGTTAATGTCTTTTTCAATATCTTTCAATATCTTTTTTACAGTTGCTTTAGGCATAGATCCATCCTCAAGTAGTATCCTAACTTCTCTCAAATATTCTTCATCTGTTTCTGTAAGCTCTTCTGCTTTAGATACTGCTTTTATTATTTTGATGAGCTTAGATTCATTACTACTACCTCTATTTTCTACAACTTCCTCTTCTTTATCAAAAATTTCATCAAATGCTTTTTTATTTTTCTCTAATAATAAATAAAATTTCTCATTTATCCCCTGCTTTTTTGTATCTGCTTTAGATTCCATAATTGAAATTGCCTGAGCAAAGTTTAATTCATCTGTTAGACCCTCTTTAGAACTAAATATTTTCCTTAGCTTACCTTTTCTAAAGAATGTTATAACTGAATCTGAATCAGTAGCATTTTCTTTTGATGTTCTGGCTTTCTTTGGCAATCTTTTTATTTTTTCAAAAAGAGCCTTGTCTGTATCTCTAATTTTTCTTAAATAAGTAAGATATTTTAATTCTACATCGGTTACGTCCTCTTCAGAACCTAAGATTGTTTTTTTAGAGTTCAACTTCATAAACAAATCGTGGGATTTTATTTCTTCATCAGTTAATAGTTTTGCATCGTTTCCAAGCATCTCAATGAATGCATTTATTTTTGCCTCTGCAGATTCTGTTAGTTTCATATTTTCATTTAAAGGTCCAGCAGGGAAGAAATTATAGGTGTATATCTTATCAAATTTAGAATCAACCCTATTAATTCTACCAACCCTCTGCATCATCCTTATAGGATTCCAAGGAATGTCATAATTGATAACTGTGTTGGATCTGTGAAGATTAACTCCTTCAGATAATATGTCTGTAGTGATCAGTAGTTTTATAGTTCCTTTGTCTTTTCTTCTTGCATCAAAATTGTCAATTACTTCTAATCTCTGATGTTCATCAGACTTGCTTGAGAATGAAATAACTCCTTCACTTAAATAACTCTTTAAATTATCTCCTAAATATTCTGCTGTCTCTCTAGACTCTGTAAAAACAACTACTTTGTTGTTTTTTAGAATAGGATCTCTTTTTAATATTTCTTTAAATTTGTCTAACTTTGGATCGTAATCTATATCTTTCCATAAATCTCTTATTTTCATTAAAATTTCCCAGTCATTCTTCAAGTCTTTAATAAAATCAGATCTAAAGTCATTTGACACATATTTTTGAGCTTTATCTTCCTCTATTAGTTTATCTATTGACTCTTCATCCCCCATTTCTATAAATTCTAAAATTTTCTGAGCATATTTCTTGCTAAGATAGATAGTACCTTTTTCGTAAGATTTAATGAATGTATCGTATGATTTAATGAACCTATCAATTGATTTTTTGAATGCAAAAAAACTACTTTCCAATCTCTTTAATAATATACCCTTCATGAAGTTGCTCATATTTCTTTGGAAAACTTCCTCAAATTGTTCTGGTCCTTTTTTAAGGTATAATAACGGGGTATATCTTGAATAGTTGAATCGCTTAATAATAAGTTCTAAAGTTTCATTGAATATCTTATCCAGATTCTTATCAAAATTATAGATTACTGCTTTTGGATCGTCAACATCTGGAAATTTAAGGTTTTGTTTTTTAAGATCTTCATTATAATACTCTACAATACTGCTTCTAGTTCTTCTAACCATTAAATATTGCAGAACATTCTCTCGAATATCTTGGGCATTTTCCTTAACAATTCTAATATATTCATCCTTGTCTTTCTGTCGATCCAAGTCTTTTAATTTAGCCTGAAGTTTTTTGAAATATTTTTCTAAATCTTTAACTTTTGGATTAGGTAAGGTAGACTTATGGGCATTTTGGAATAATTTAATCTGACTTAATATGTCTAAGGGGGTGTTGTTTAATGGAGTTGCAGAAACCAAGATTATTCTTTTTCCCCTACATATCTGAAATAACTGTTCATACATTTGTGTCGATTCATTTCTAAAACCATGAGCTTCATCAATTATAATATTCTTAAATTTATCAGTCCCCCTACTTATTATTTTATCTAATTGCCCTCTTGAAATAAAATCCCCCTTCCTTATTCCAAATTCATAAAATGCATTTCTCCAAGAACCAGGATTATCTTTGTCTAAAAGAAATGGTGGGGCAATAACTAAAGTTCCTCCATCAAGCTCTCTTGCTAACATAGTAGCAATATAGGTCTTACCTAACCCAACAACATCGGAGATAAAAACGCCACCGTATTCGTCTAGCTTTATCTTGGCATCCCTTACTGCGTCCTTTTGATATTTCAAATCCATATAATTCTCCGGTCTATATTCATCAGATAATTCTTCTTGATCAAGATTAATTTTCTCTTTTAGATATTCATATAAAAATTTAAGATAAAGTTCATGAGGCGTTATATCCTCATTTAGCCAAGTCTTAGATTTAATTGTTTCAATATACTTTTCAGAAACATCTACCGCATTATTCCATAATTCATTAAACTTATTTAAGGCGAATTCGTAGTCTGATCTATTTTTTAATTCAACATTAAATTCTATGTTATCTCTTAATCCTGCTTCAGTAAAATTACTAGATCCAGTTATGACTCTTCCAATATCACGATCGCCCTCTTTAAAACTCATAATATAAACCTTAGCATGGATTTTTTCATCAGGATAAGCCCTAACTTCAAGTTTTCCTTCTTTTAACCATTGAACAAACTTATGAATTCCTTCTTCAACATCCCTCGAATCATCTGAACCTTCTAATTCTTGAACAATTTGATTTGAAAACTCCTCTTTTGTTTCTTTATGGGATAAAGCTAGTTTTTGCTGAGTCTCGCCTTTTGATAAACGAATTAAGTCATATGTCTGTCTGTTTGTGCTTATTCCAATTAAAATCCTGATTTTATCTGTTGGTTCTAAAGATTTGTATAACTTATGAAAACCACTAGTATAAAAATATCCTACTAAACAATCAAAAAATCTTGTGTCTTTTATTAGATCATTAAACCTATTAAGTAATTTTTTATCTCCTTCATTTGTTACAAAAGTTAAGTCTGAATGTTCCATATTGTTATAATATTCCTCCCCTTTTTAACTCTTACTTTATCCAAATTTTAATCCCCCAAAACTATCACCATTCTCTCTAATACAATTGTTTTTATAAAGTTTTGTCAGTCTCATTTTTCTATAAGTTCGTTTAATTTATCTAAAATCATAATCATTGTCATGCCAGATTACATATTGTTTTTCTTTCATATTAAAGAAAGAACCATCTGCCTTTTAGACTTTACTGCTTATTCAAATCCCCAACACACAGGTCACTAGCCCGATCAGAAGCTCTGCAAGCGGAACATTCTCCAAATCAGTCTAAATTATCCTCATCAACTTCTTTTTCACAACCCCCACATTTTACCATATAACTAACTCCTGACCGAAATGTTCATTTGTTCGCTTTTTTCTGCCATAGTTTCATTAAATAATTTAATCTGATTCAAATGACCAAATCTTTACAGCTTTTTCTGCGAGGATTTTACTTCTATTTTTAATCCCTTTTATCTTCCATTCGTTAAGATCACATAAATCCTTAGTAATCATAATAATTGAAGAATTATAATTTTTTTTCTTTTCATCAAAAGGGTTATTGGAACAATTGATATTTAATTTTGCACCTAAAAGAGTAAGATTGCCGATTTTAGAAACATATTCATTATGTTCTTTTTTCTCTTCTCCTAAATAAAGCTCCCAATTTCCAAATTCTTTTTTTGCTTTTTTAGTAGTGATTGTTTGAGGCATAATATGTTCTATATGCACTTTAGATCTATCGCACATGTGCTTTTCATTTGTATCATTTGTTCGCTCCTCTTCAAAGCATTCTAAAATGTATTTTGTTTGATCATTTTGCCGAAAGTTATTCTGCTCAAACTTATTTTTAAAAACATTATCATCTGGAGAATTTTTTTGTAACAAGTTTCTTATAAATTGTATTTTATCTGACTGAGATTTGTAATTTTTAACTATATCTAGATAGACAGTTTCCATATCGGAGGTTGACCATTTACATGAGCTTATTCTCAAAGAGAAAACTCTTAATAGTTTTATGACTTCAACGATTTCTTTAGCGGGTACATTATCCAACAAAAGTTTTAGGATAAGAGTATAGCTTGTTGTTGCTTCAATATCCTTTAAACTTTTAAGATGTTGGTTTAGCTCATCATTATCTGTTTCTTGGTTTATTATGTCATTATAGATCTCTGATGCTCTAGACAATTCTTCCAAAAATGCCAAAATACTTTTTGCCTTATTTATTTTTTCCTGATATTCTTCGTAAAGTTTACCCCTAGAAACCTTAGTGCCTTCTGTTGCTAGAAAATATTGTCTTATAAAAACGATTTTGTCTGCATCCTTCAGGTTGATTATAATATTGTCCCAAATTGTTATAGATTCCTCTAATTTTTCTCCTGCATCTTCCGATACCTTTCTTAAAATATAGTTCTTTATAAGATCCAATGCGGATAGATTTAATCCTCGATCATTCAATGTTTCAAAAAGTCTAAACGCATCTCGAGAGTTATCTGTGGTTATCTGTACGAGTTCTACATGATTAATCAAAGTTTCTTTTAGTAAATCTATATCTTTTAAGGATTTCAATTTATTTATAAAAAAATTATATGCTTTGAAGATATTCCCCTTTTTGTCCATACCCGATTTTTTATTGTTTATCAAAGATTCAAAATCTACCCTATCAAGATTGCCTATAACCAATTTTGGACTTTTTTCTTTAAAATAAGAACTGAATAAAAAGCCAGCAATGTAATCTGCAGATTCTTGCTCATTTTTTTCTGAGTATGTATCCCTTAGAGCATTTAATAAAACTAAGAGTGTAGTTAATCTCTGTTGCCCATCCACAACTTCAAAATTATTTAATCCAGGCTTATGCGTTTCTGCTATAACTACTAAAGATCCTAAAAAATGGACATCATTACATTTTAGGCTGATTAAATCCTCCCACAATTCTTCCCATTGATCTTCTCCCCAAGAATACCTCCTTTGATAAATTGGGATTTTAAATACTTCATTAGGAGTATTAAAAAGATGCAAGATATTCCTCGTTAATGCTGTTATGCCCATCGTTTTAGATAGTTAAGCCTCCTATAAAAACTTACTCTTCTGCCTCCTGATCTTTTCTTTTACTCAACCCCACCCGAAAATCCTTCACTCTCTCAATCATCCCTGCAACATCCTCATGCAAATCACCCTTGAGGAACTTAGACTGCAACCTCATGAAATTTATCATTGCCAACTCATCCCACAAACCTTTATCTTTCATCAACTGGATGAGCTCTTCTTTTTCCTCTGGCAGAACAATCTTATCAAATTCCTTGATTGATGCTTTCATATTACTACCATAAACAACATCAACACCTTTTTGTTTTGCAAACTCAACTAAACTAGATTTCAATTCATCCTGCTTATCTTCTAATTCCTTCAACTTATTCTTCACTTCAGCAAACTCATCAACCAACCCAACCCCTTCATCATCCTTAAACTTCTTTTTAGGAAGTTCTTCTATTTCAGCAAGATGTTTAAATGAAGGGCATTGAGATTTATACCCGCACCAATCACATAATTTTGTTGTGTTTGTAGGAAAATCATCTTCTTTAGTTGCTTCTACTATTTCCTGAATAGTTTCCATAACATCTTCTTGCAATGCTTTAAGTTGTTCATCTGTTCTTTCACTTGTTATTTCTTTGTCAAAAGCAAGCATATGCCATTTTAAGATAACTTTTTTAGCATCCTTGAATTTATCCCTAACCCAGATGCTATACATAGCGAGCTGTCTGTCAGAGTCAGCTTCTTCCTGCATTTTTATTCTTGCATTTGTTTTATAATCACAAACATAATAATTTCCTTGTTTATCACAGCCAAGCTTATCAATTCTAACATGCCACTGATTTCCATCAGGCAAAGTCATTCTGTCCTGGGTTTCCAATCCAAGAATAGTCATATCATCATCTTTATAAGAATCATAATAATCAGAAATAAACTTCTCCCCCATTTTTCTATAATTACTAGCTTTAAGCCCTTCATCTTCTTTAGCAATTAAAATATCATCAGAATACTCTTTATCCCATAAATCTCTAAAGAATTTAATTAAAATCTTCTTTTCAACTCTTTTCTTGAATTTCTTATCTTTATACAGTTTCTCAAGTGTCTGATGAACTAAATCTCCCATAAAAGCTTCAATTGTTGTCTCTGTTTCTGGCTTAATCTTATCAATATAATGTAGTTTATACTGATACGGGCATGTTTCAAATGTGTTTATTTTTGAATTGCTGTAGGTTGCCATTTTGGTACTCAGGTAATTGATTGGACTTCCTTTTTAGTGTGTCTATCAAATATTTTAATTCCTTTAGCCTGATATTTTGAAAATCCTTCAATCTTATGCCCAATCACTAGATGTTCCGTTCTTAATATAGTAATTCCAATTGACATATTGAGTAGTTCTAAAAGTTCCTTGCGACTTTTTGCATTAACCATTTGCAACCTTAACTTTCCTCTTGAAATAAAGTGTTCATGACAAATCTTGCCTTTTTTCTCTTTTGATAATGGAGTACTCCAACCAACCTCATCTAAGGCCCCTTTTGAAATAAAATTTGTCGAGTATTTTCCATTAAGCTCGCTAATACCCCAAAGAAGATCATCAAAGAACTTCATTTTTAATCGGGGAGTAAATAGGGGAGATTTCCAGATCTCTAAGGTTGCTTTTTCAATATCCTCCTTTTTTATCTTAGGCATCTCTTTATAGCTGTTATAAATTTCCTTATTCATGTTAACAGTATAACTTTAAACTATAAAAAACCTTCTTTAACTGGGATTAGTTCTCCAGAATAAATCCAACAAGTTTAGCCTTAAATTCCTTAATTTCTAAAGCAAGTGATTTAATAGTTTCATTCTTTTTATTTAATTCAGATTGTAAATTTTCAATTTTTACCTTTAATCCTGCTATTTGTGCTACTAAGTCTTGAGAGTTATTCATGTTCTAAGCTCCACAACTTTAATTCCCATGCCTTTTAATGCATCTTTAGCATCAATAAACTCCCGGGATTTCAGAGAATTAGGAAGCCACATTTTGAAGATTAACTCTTTTTTAAGATAAAACATTAAATGATGGTCAAATATCTCTCCGAACATTTCATCATTCCCCTTATTATGAATATATTCAATCTCATCTGCTAGCAGAAGATTGGATTGTATAACTTTCTTTCCAGGCATTGAAATTGTCATAGGATGTTTAGATTTTATTATGTCTTTCATAATTTTCCTCCGGCTTTAACCCATGCTTCTTTGTCGCGCTTGATTTCTTCCTTTTCCTGTCTTAAGATTTCTTCATCTTCTTTTCTTGATTTCCCTTCCTTTTTCAGGTATTTTTTATAATAATCTTTATATTCTTCTGGTTTGAACTCTAAACCTATTGCTTCTACTTCTTTAGGATATTTATTTTTCAGGATAAACCATTTTATGCTTCCCCCCATTCCGCCCAAAGTTTTCCCAGTAATTGATCTTTCAAGAAAGATTAAATCATCAATATAACCACTTTTTTTAAAACTAGTATTTTTTATTTTTTTCTTAATAAATTCTGATTTTACATCTGTATATTTCATTTTTTCTTCCTCACTTGATAACCTAGAGCTCTAAGATAAGCTTTAGCATACTCCATAAAACAATCCCAGGAACAATAATCCGTATTCCAGCCAGCATAAGAATTAATTAACTTAACATTAGAATCTCTATGCTTAACTTTTCCGCAATTATCACATTTAAATTTATTTGTCTTTTTCATTTTATCTTGGTAAATCTCTTATCTCCTTTAGCCTCCTTATCCACCCTTGCTCTTTCAACATACCCTTTTTCTCTAGTAATAAAAATTCCTGAAGTGAGCAAAACATCTAAAATTTCCTTAATCTCTTTTACACTAATCTTTTCATTATACCTTTTAACATCATCTTTAAGAAAATTGATTAAATTCTTCACATGCAATACAGTGCCCACCCCCTCCTCTAGACTGAGAATACTGTCAAATACAATTGCAGTCTTTAGGATGTCTTTATTAGTCATTTTATTCCTCTCTCCTCAAGAACTTTATTTATTATCCCCCTTATTTTATCTTCAAACTTCTTATCTTCTTTTATCTTATATTTTTTAGCATTCTCTTCCCTAACCTTGCTTATCTTACTCCAGCATTCTTTACATATTTGCCCCTGAGAATAGCTAAAATGACCCAAGTCGTTTATTTCAAATTGTTTTCTGCAGGAGTTGCATCTAAATGATTCTACCATTTTATCCAAACATTGAAGAAGAATTTGCCCTCTCTACAAATCCCATGATTTCGTTTATTGCATTATTAATCTGCTCTTCATTAGCGAGTAAGATATTGTTTTTTATTTTTACATCTGGATTATCCATAATCTTAAACAGAATATTATTCCATATCTTGTCTACCTGCCTGAAAGATTTATTTTCTGTTTCATTGATAATTGAACTTATATTATTTTCATTAACAGGCAATCTTGATTTATTGATTTTCTTTTCTAAGAAATCTTTTCTTTCTTTTTTACTTGGAAGATTAAAGTCATAAGAAGGTATCCGGTCATGAAATGCAGAACCAAACCTTGATTTATTATTCATAGTCATAATTATTATTGCCTTAGTTTTATCTCTTATTCCGTCTAGTTCCGCCTCCAAACTCCCAATAACAGCATCTTCTTCTGACATCATCTGGCTACCAATTAATTTGTCCACTTCATCAATAAAAACAACACAATTTCTGAATCTTCTAGCTGTTCTTGCAATTTGCCTAACGCCCATTATTGGTCCCCCGCGATGAAGATCTATTGCACTAAGATTTACCAAAGGAATATCAAGCTCCCCGGCGATTGCTTTTGCCATAAATGTTTTTCCAGCTCCAGGAGGACCGCTGAAAATAAGCATATTAGACCTCTCAATCCCGTTTTTTGTAAAGAATCTAGGATTTTTTATATAGGTCTTAAGGTAATTAAGATCCCTCTTTAAATTTTCCTGCCCAATTATATCCTCAAATCTAATCCCAGTTTTATGGACAATATCATAATGAGCCATTGAAGTAGGCACGTAAGAAGAAAGTGCCTGTTTAATGCTATTTTTTGTTATTCTTCCACTCCCTTTTCTAAATGCAATTTTTATTAATTCATCTAAATTCCTGAAATTATAACCCATACTTTTTTCTGCAAGTTCATTTATCATAGAATTTGACAGATATTTCTTATATTTATTTAACAGAAAAGCTTTTTTGCTTTTTTCTTTTGGCTCCTCTAATTCAACATGCATTTCAAGTCTGTCTAGCCAAGACTCTTCAAAAGAGGCGTCATCATTTAATGTAATAAACAAAAACTTTTTTTGCTTTGATCTTTTAATATGCTCCAACATATTAAGAAATGTTTTTCTTTCTGAATCAGTTAACCACTCCCCCATTCCATCTCTCTCAAATTCAAAAGAATTTTGAAGATCATCGATAAAAGCAATACATCTATCTGTTTTAAGCAGTTCTTCATATAATTTCTTAAAATTATCAAATTGAGTGCAATTTTTATGTTCAAATTTAAATGGACCTAAAAAGAAGATAGGCATATCAAGGCTTTTCAATAAATGTTCAACAAAATAAGTCTTTCCAATCCCCGGATCGCCCTTAAAAAGAAATGTTTTTTCATGGAAATCAGTCAAGCCATCCTCTACAGCACTAACAAAAAACTGCATAGTTAAGCTATCATCCTCGGTTAAATTTGCATCTTTCAAAAGCTGTTTAATTTCTTGATTCATATCAATACTTGATAAGTGATGTTTTTAAATATTTCTATTGTTTAGTATAATGATATACCTATAAGTAGAAAGATATATAAATATTCTATAGTTCTATTTCCTATGGAAACTTATATAAACGAAAATCAGTTCTTAAATAAAGAGGAAATACAGATTCAATCAACTGAACAAACTAAAAACAAAGAAATGGGGAAAAAAGTTCTTATTGCTACATTATATCGTCCAGAGCCAGTTTTATTAGCTACAACACGTCTTGGACCTGAAAAACTTATACTTCTAGTAGATAAAGAGCCAGATAAGGAACAAGAAGCTTCAATAAAATTAATTCAAGATTCTTTAGGTAAAGTCATTGATGTAAAAATCGTAAAAACTGATGTCTATGATATAGTGGAAGTTGCTAAGAAAGCAGTAGAAGTTATAGACCTACAATCAAAAGACGACCATATTTTTGTTAATATTACTGCGGGAAGAAAAACTAAAGCAATTGGATTATTATTTGCAGCCTATGCACGTCATGACAGAGTATCTAAAATAGCCTATAATCCTGAAGAAGATAAAAGCTCAATTGTTTATCTCCCAAGATTAAGTTTTAAATTAACTGACAGCCAGAAAAAAATACTTGAAGAAATTGGAAATAAGAAATATGAATCTATAATGGATCTCGCAAAGAAGATTAATCTATCTACGGCAATGTTATATAGGGCGATAGACGAATTAAAAGATATGGATTTAATTTCTACTGAAAAGGGCATAATTGAACTTACTGATGCTGGGAAGATTGCGAGGTTGTAAAAATGGGGGAAACGCAAATCTTATCGGAAATCAAGAAGTTGGATGAAAAAATAGAAAAGATAAAAAGAGAAGTAACTGAAATCCGTGAAACTCTAGTTGCCCTTAAAATGGGCGTTATTGGCTTTGACAATATTGACAACCAATTAAGAGATATTAAAAGAAAATTAGATAATCTAAGATAAAAATTTCAGGATCTCTGGTTAAATATTCTCCCGCAATTCTTACATTGAGTTACAATATATACCCTTCTTCTACCAGAGATCATCCGATCTTCAAGCAAAATAATAGGATCATAACATTCACAAACATTCTTACAGTTAGCACTAGACTCTATTAAATTATTCATTTTTTAACCTCCTAAAATTTATTTAGAAATTTTGTTTCTCTATAATATAATAGCCACAAAGTAGATATTTAGCAAATTTTACTTTATAGCCCCTATAGCCTCTAAATTTAGGGGTTTCAGAAAATCAAAGGGTTTTTATATATCTGTTATATATCTATATTATGAAATTAGTAGTTTCACCTCCTGTGGAAGAGATAGAAGGAGAGGTTTTTCAAGCAAAAGTTACCAAATTTGGAACTTCCGCACATATACCTTTTTCAAGAAAATTCCTTTTTAGTGAAGTTAAGATAATCGTTCCATATCAGCAATGTTTCCTTAACACAGAAGAAATTCATAAAATTGTTAGCTTATGTCACAATAAAATCCCTAAGAGTAAAAAGAAAACTGAATACTTAAATTCTATTAAGAATTTTGAGAATAAAAAATTTACTTCTGTGGATCTTATGAATATTTCTTGGCTTCTTGATGGTGAAACAGATGAGACAACTTTGAAATTTTTTGAGTTATATAATCCTATGAAAAAGCGATAAAATTTTCTAAAAACATTTTTATATATTGACTTCTAGGAATAGTTATGCAGCTTACAAAATATGCAGAAAAACATATTATTCTTTTTTATATTATCCAAATTATTGTGGCTTTTAGTGTAAGTTCTATCTTCGATACCCTGGGTATGGAAGCCAATACATTTCTTAGCTTTTTAATAAAGATAGTTCTTCTTTCTTGTTTTACCTTTTTCCTTCTTTTTTTGTCATATGGGTATTTGACAATGAAAATCTGCGGACATAATTATCAGGCTAAAAGACAAATAGAATTTGAAGATCTCACTCTTACATCTACCGCAATTGTTTGTGCCTTTGTAGTCCCTGACCTTCTTTCAGTATTAAAAACTTTTTTCCCAGAGGACTCAGCATTCTTATTAACCATTATCGTAGGGATACCCCTTTTATTCTTTGGAATAAGCAAAATCGTTTTTTGGATTGCTACATCAATTAATTGAGAGTTACATTTTTATACCTCTTACCATTTAAAATATCATGAAAAAAGAGGAATTCATGCGTGAAGCAATCAAAGATGCAAAAAAGAACGGACATCATTTTGGAGCAGTTATTGTTAAGGATGGCAAAATAATTTCTAAAGCAGGAAAAAGACCTATTGGCGACCCAAGATATCATGCAGAAACTCAGGCAATTATTAATGCAACAAATAAACTTAAAACACGAGATTTGAAAGATTGCATTCTATACTCTACATGTGAACCTTGTCCCATGTGCTTTTATATGGCTTGGATAACTAATGTTCCTGAAATTATATTTGGTGCAACATTAAAAGATTCAATTAAGTTTGGCTTTAATGAGATTAATATAACTGATAAAGAGCTTAATAAGAAAAGTGGAAAGAAGATTAAGCTGACTAGTGGTTTTTTAAGGGAAGAGTGTTTGGGGTTGTTTAGGAAAACTAATCACATATGACTGCTGGAGAACTAAGTCCAGAATTAGAGTCCCAACTTTTATAAAATCCAAGAGTTGGCTCCCTACTGTAATTAGCTAATTTTAGTGATGATTCTTGATCTCTCCAGTAACCTTGCCAAGCTTGATTGTCTTGAGGTTCAGGATTATCTTGAATTGTCGGAGCTCTCCAATATTCTGGAGAAGATTCTTTTTTAATTGCTTGTAAAATTTCTGCTAATTTATATGCACCTTCTTTGCCTCTAGCTAAAGCAATGACTAAACCATCTTTTGCAAAAGACTCAACAGTATGTTCTCCTGTTTTATAAGTCCCCTTTGGAGCAAAAGCAACCTCTCTATCTCCGCTTATCAGGACACCATCTACGGAATATTGGTTTGGATCTTCTGCTAACCTTTTTTGTACTGGTTCGGAAGATATTATGCTACAAGTAGATAGTTCTCCTCGGATATAACAAGGAGCTGTTCCATGCGTGAGATCCCTTACAAACTTGTCTCTAATATGCCCATTAATCATGTATACTCCCTCTTGAGCCCAGAGAGTAGTATTGTTAAAAAGATATATTGAGTCTCCTCTGCCCAATATTTCAAATGCTCCTTGTTTGGCTTTTTTGTCCATCCTCAAGAGGTATATTAAAGAGATAAATTCTTCAGGAGTTGACTGTCTTAATTTTTTTCTGATAATCCTCCCCTTTTCATTTAAGTAGACCCTGTTATCATTCGGATACTGAAGTGCCCCTATATCTTCATCAAGCCAAGAATTATCAAAACAAAAACTTCTTGGATGAGCAAATCTAATCATTTTCCCTTCATGTGGAACTTCAAGTATTGTTGGCATTGGCAATGCTTTTATTACTCGAGGTTCTAATTTTTTCATTTTTACTCCTAACTAGTTAAAATAGGGGTGTTTATAACATATCTTATTAAAATATGATACAAAGAGCAATATTTATAAATAATAATCTCCTTTTCGTTCTATGGAACTAGACTTAAAAGATAAAAAAATATTACAAGAGCTTGATATGAATGCCCGAATTTCTTTTTCAGAAATTGCAAAGAAAATAAGACTTAGCAAGAACTCAGTTATAAATAGGATTAAAGAAATGGAAAAACAACAGATAATCTTGGGATACAATACACTAACCAATATCAATAATCTTGGGTATACTACCTATGACATTTATTTGAAATTCAAGGGAACTACCTTAGAAAAAGAACAACAGATAATTGATGAGATGATTAAAAATAAAAATGTTTGGCTTGTTGCAAAAGTTGAAGGAAACATAAGCCTTTCTTTATTGATCTCTACAAAAACTCCTGAAGAATTTGATAAGATTTGGAGAATGATTTATGAAAGAATTAAGCCCCATGTTGAAGTTGTTAGAATAGCGATACTTCTCGAATATCATCATTTCTCAAGGGGTTACTTTCTTGAAAGGAAATCAGAAGGGTCTGTGATTATAGGAAGAAGAGGGGAGAATAAGATAGATAAAAAAGATACAGCAATATTAAAAGTCCTTTCTGAAAATGCGAGAACGTCTCTCTTAGACCTCTCAAAAAAATTAAAATTGAATCCTAAGTCAATCGCCCAAAGAATAAAAAAATTAGAAAAAGAAAAAGTTATTCTGGGCTATAAAGTAAATCTTAACTTTAGAAAAATGGGTTATAATTATTATAAGATAATGATGGATTTAAACGATTTAAAGGTAATTCCTGAACTTTATGATTTTCTTAGTAAACATAAAAATGTTGTCTATTTTGATAAATTCATTGGTGGAAAAGATTTTGAATTTGATTTGGAAATAGAATCTTTTGACGCTTTTTTACAACTTATGGAAACATTGAAGAAAAAGTTTGGCAAAGCAATAAATAATTATGAGTATCTTAATCCTATAATAATTTATAAGTCGCAATATTTTTCTAACTAATCATCTCATCAACTTCAATCTTGTAAGTCTCAAGAACTGCCTTGCCAAGAATGCTGTGGATCTTTTGATTTATTTCACTTAATTCATATCTATCTTTTATCAAGAAGGCATAATATAAATTCACATAACCAACTGCTTTGATTGCAATAACAAATCTTGGATCTTTATCAACAAATTTCATGAATTCTTCAAGTTCCTTAACATGAGAAGGATCAATTCTAGAGATAAAAGTATATTCAGTATAACCGAGTTTTTTCATATCAAGAATTGGGTAAAATCTCTCAATAATACCTTTTTTCCTTAAATCTTCTATCTTCTTTATTACTGAATTAGCATTTAGTTTTAATTCATGTGCAAGTTTAACTATTTGGATTTTTGAGTTAGCTTTTAGTTTGCTGATAAGTTTTTTATCGATATCCTTAATTTCAATATTTTCCGGATTTCCTTTAATATCTACTTTTGGTTTTTTCTTTGGATTTAGTCTTTTTGCGAAATAAGTATAAGATTTAACACTTTGAAAAGAGAGAAAATTATTAATTTTATTTTTGAATTTGCTCATAATCTTTGTCTGAATCTCATCATATCTCTCAATTGTTTTTGTCCAAACAGAAACATATAATTTCCACTGGCTTACTTCATGAAGCATATAACCGCAGGAAACTTCCTCAATACTGGTTATTTGTTTAAGGTATTTATCAACCTGCTCTGCTGAAACTCCTTTTATATCTAGATAAATAGAATGTCTGCTGAATCCAAATTTAGGGTAATTAATGTCTGTTGTATATTTCTTTATTATTTTTGAATCTTCTAACTTCTTTATCCTATAGCTTACTGTTTGCTGAGGGAGTTTTACAGCTTTTGCTATTTTTGCGGTCGGTTGTCTGCAGTCTTGCAGTAGTTCAAATAAGATGAGTCTGTCTTTCTCATCTGGGATGTATTCCATAAAGTTGGTAGGAATATCAGGTTTTTAAGATTTTGGGAGGATTTTAACCAACTTTTTTCTAAAAGGGTTTAACTACTCTTTTTAATCGTTATTTATAGAACATTAAGAGGTATGAGGTGATGGAAGCTGAATGAAAAACATCCTCATACCACGAACAAAAATAAAAAGTGAAGGAAAAGTCGCATATAGCGAAAGTTTCCAGGCCTGGAATACTATTAGACTAAAGAAAGAGTTATTTGAGGAGTTTCCACAATTAAAGGAAAAGAGATCCAAGTTTTCTTATGAATTGGTTTATCATAGAGATTCCCAGGATCTAGAAAAAGAGATTAAGGATTTAGTTAAGAAGAATACTGGTGCTTTGCCTGTATTGATGTTTTTGTATAAGGATGGGTAGTTTGTGGTCTATTGATTTCTCAAGGCAAAAACAATATTCCACAACTTTTGCTTTCTTGCCTGCTTTTTCAGCCTTTCAATTTCTTCTTGCTGTTCTTTCAATAGCTTTTCAATGTCTTTTTCCATTGACTTGTCTGTCCTTCTATGATTTTATAAATCTTGTCCTAAGATTCTGTCACAAAGTTGTGACAAAGTAGTATAAAAAACTAAACAGCGATAAAACCCAAAACCACAAAGCTTATAACGTCCACCCATGAAATGGGCATGTCATGCTGAACGCCCCAACCGGGGATTGAACCCGGATCCCGGCCGCGACAGGGCCGTGTACTAACCACTATACTATTGAGGCAAGGATAACTTAAAGTTCCATGAAACCTATCTTTCCCTTGAGACAAGCCCCTAAACTCCTAAGTCACCTAATAAATTATACTAGAATTGGTTTTTAAATCTTATCTTAGC
>Ga0268276_1001469_pt1 | contig 23056 bp, 21 predicted proteins | sample saktaG_4_FD_190145 | JGI IMG/M metagenome (GOLD analysis project Ga0268276, IMG submission 190145) | Saline water microbial communities from Sakinaw Lake, British Columbia, Canada - sak_2010_1_5_45m | ecosystem: Environmental > Aquatic > Non-marine Saline and Alkaline > Saline ... | reverse complement strand
GGCTTAAAACAAGTCTTAAGAGATTTGCAGATAATATTCCCGAACATTGATTTCTTGTTAATATCAAAACATAAAAAAGGATCATAAGATAAAAGGGTGTCCAACAATTATCATGGCTCGTGGATGGGCTCTAATTGTCTTTAGGAATTGAATTATATTATTTGAACCTCAGAAGTTAATACAATGAAATTCCAGACCCCTCAAGAAGAATTCTGGGCAGGATCATTTGGCAATGGATATATCGATCGCAACCAGAGTACTCAAATTGTAGCTGCCAATACTGCATTATTCTCTAAAATTTTGTCAAGAACCTCAAATATTCAATCAGTGATCGAGTTCGGATCAAATATCGGTCTCAATTTGATAGCAATCAAACAATTACTGCCAGAAGCGGAATTATCTGCAATTGAAATTAATGAGAAGGCAGTATCTATATTAAAAAAATGGGATTATATAAAAAAAATCTATCACCAATCGATACTTGATTTTGATTGTGATTACCCCAGAGAGTTCGTTTTTACAAAAGGCGTACTGATTCATATGAATCCTGAGGTTCTCCTTCAGGTATATGATAAATTGTATGCTGCAAGCCAGAAATATATCTGTATTGCAGAATATTATAATCCCGTTCCTCAACAAATCAATTACAGAGGGCAAACGGAAAAATTGTTCAAACGCGATTTTGCAGGAGAACTGCTCGATCGATTTTCTGATTTGAAATTAATCGATTATGGATTTGTCTATCACCGGGATACTAATTTTCCCTTGGATGATATTTCATGGTTCCTGTTAGAGAAAAAACAAATATGACGAGGGTAGGATTATGGAAATAAAATCTGATACTGCGAAAAACACTGTAATACATTACTGCAAACGATGTGTGATGCCCGACACTAAGCCTGATTTGCATCTGGATAGTGACGGGATCTGCAATGCTTGCCGTAGTTATGAAAAACGCGGAAATATTGATTGGATCTCAAGAAAAACTGAATTGAACCACATTCTGGAAAAATATCGCTGCAAAGACGGGAAGAACTGGGATTGTATTATCCCTGTGAGCGGTGGAAAAGATAGTACATTTCAGGTAATCAAAATGTTGCAGTGTGGTATGAATCCCTTGTGCGTTACTGCGACAACGTGTGATCTCTCTAATATTGGACGAAAAAATATTGAAAACATTAAAAATCTGGGTGTTGATTATATCGAGGTCTCCCCCAATAAGAAAATTCGTAGGAAATTAAACCGAATTGGTTTGAAAGAGATAGGAGATATCTCTTGGCCAGAGCATGTTGGAATCTTTACGATTCCGATCCGTGTAGCTGTTGATTATAAGATCCCCTTGTTAATCTGGGGTGAAAATTCCCAGAATGAATATGGTGGTCCTGCAACCGCCAGCGAAAATAATATCCTCACAAGAAGATGGCTTGAAGAGTTTGGTGGACTCCTTGGATTGCGCGTCAGTGATATTATTGGAATGGATGGGATTGAAGAAAAACACATGATCCCATATTCCTATCCTTCAGACGAAGAGTTAAATGCTGTCGGAGTGACAGGAATATTCCTTGGATATTTCCTTCCTTGGGACGGATACACGAATGCACTCATTGCCCAGACACATGGTTTTACCACCCTCCAGACAACTGTTGAGGGTTCGTGCGTGAATTACGAAAATTTAGATAACTACCAGACGGGGATCCATGATTATTTCAAATTCCTGAAATTCGGATTCGGTCGTGCCTCGGATATTACCTCATTACATATCCGAAGAGGGCGACTTTCGCGGGAGGATGGCTGCGATATTGTCCGACTCCATGATGGCAAATTCCCGTGGACGTATCTTGGTAAATCTCTTGAAGATATCCTTCATCCTATTGATATTTCTCTTGAAGAATTTATTCGGATTTGTGATAAGTTCACAAATAAAAAACTGTTCCTGAAAGATTCAAAGGGAAATCTTGTCAAGGATAACCGGGGAAACTTAACGAAAATACGATATGCTGAAGAGGAACTATCATAAGTATGGTGCATACATTTAATCAAGAGATATATCCGGAAAATTTATTCTAAAGGAGGCAATAACGCCAATAAAAAATTTTGTTTTTGCAAAATTTAAAAAAAAATAAAATGAGAGTATCGATGCGGGTAGTAATTATTGATTATGGGTTGGGCAATTTAGGATCCATTCAGCGGGCGGTATCGGAATGTTGCAATGGATCTGTATCAATTTCTTATATACCAGAAGATATCGAAGCTGCGGATAAATTAATCCTTCCCGGAGTCGGAGCATTCGTAGATGGAATGAAAAATCTCCGTGAAAAGTGTCTGGATCAGGTTATTTGTTATCAGGCACTGAATGAACATATTCCGCTACTTGGGATCTGTTTGGGGATGCAGCTCCTGGCAACGCGAGGGTATGAAGGTAGTGAGACACTGGGGCTAAACATCATTCCCGGTGAAGTGAAGAAACTACGGCCGGTCACTAAACACGAACGTATACCACATGTCGGCTGGAATGAAGTCTGCTACAATAAAAATAACATCTTATTCGAGAACATTACAAACGGGTCTGATTTTTATTTCGTACATAGTTACCATTTTCTACCCGTTAATCAAGATGACGTAATCGGAATCACTCCCTATTGTAACTCATTTGTCTCCGCGCTCAATCATGATTTGATATGGGGTGTTCAGTTTCATCCAGAAAAAAGTAGTATCCTGGGTTTCAAGGTATTAAAGAATTTTTTAGGGAATATGGGGTGAAGGGCGCGTGCTGAAATATCGTGTAATTCCCACCATGTTATGGAAAAATGTGGGATTGGTTAAAGGCATATCGTTTGATAGCTGGCGTCGTGTGGGGCCAGTACTACCTGCGATCAAGGTCTATAACCTACGACAAGTCGATGAAATAATTCTTGTGGATATCTCTGCAACATCAGAAAACAGAGAACCGGATTATGAGGCTATAGCAGAATTTACTGCAGAATGTTTCATCCCTATTACTATTGGGGGTGGCATTAGAAGTGTCGATCATATCACAAACCTCCTTCGGGCAGGTGCAGATAAAGTATCTCTGAATTCATGTTCATTCGATAATCCGGAACTGGTTAAAACGGCATCCAACCGGTTTGGATCTCAGTGTATTGTTGCCAGTATTGACGTACGGAAAAAGACTGACGGAACATATGAATGTTACAAAAATTCAGGAATGCTACCTACAGGAAAAGAAGTGGTCGCCTGGGCAAAAACCATGGAAGAATATGGGGCGGGGGAAATTTTACTTACTTCGATTGATCGAGACGGAACCCTGATGGGATATGATCTGGATCTGATAAAATTGGTCAGCCGTGCGGTAACAATTCCGATCATTGCATCCGGTGGAGCCGGGACATACCAGCATATGTATGAAGCAATTTCGATTGGAAATGCGTCGGCAGTGGCGGCAGCAAGTATCTTCCATTTCACCGAACAAACGCCCCTCGAAGCAAAAAAGTATCTCGCAGAACAACACATCCCTGTCAGGCTTATCAACACATATCTTTACGATTCAATCCAATGAACTATTATTCAGAAGTCCGATAATTAAAAAACCATTATGAAAAACCAGCCGGAGTAAATATGGTTGCAAATTCTGAAAAATTAGCAATTAATGGGGGCAGACCAGTCCGAAATTTCCTGTTACCTTATGGGAAACAGTGCATACAGCAGGACGATGTCAATGCCGTCATCTCGGTATTAACCTCTGACAGGTTAACAACAGGTCCAAAAGTAGCAGAATTCGAACAAACCTTTGCACAATCTGTACATGCAAAAGATGCCATTGCAGTAAGTAACGGGACTGCAGCTCTTCATACCACCATGTATGCCCTTGGGATCCAAAATGGGGACGAAGTAATTGTTCCGACGATGACATTTACTGCCACTGCAAATTGTGTTGCATTCCAAGGGGCAAAACCAGTATTTGCAGATGTAGATCCGAATACTTTGCTCATCGATCAGAATAAAACTGAAGAGCTGATTACTTCCAGAATAAAGGCAATCATCGCGGTTGACTATGCAGGTCAGCCATGCGACTGCGATAGGTTAGCGGAGATCGCAAACCGTCATAATCTCGTGATTGTTGATGATGCCTGTCATGCACTCGGTGGTAGTTATAAAAATCGTCCGGCAGATTCTGCCACGGGACATTGCCCTACGCACGTTCCAAAAGTATTCTGATAATAAGGATGCAGATGAACCGGGATGTAGTGGTAATATTTTCACAGGGGTGGAAACTGAATGTATTCAACTTCGCAAGAGTACCTGCATATAACCAGATTATTTCGTTGCCTATGTTTCCATTGATGAGTGACAGGGATGTTGAGGATGTCATTAATGCGGTGGATAAAGTAGTTCAAGAATGTCTATGACCGAAATTATTGCAATCGTTCAGGCACGGATGGGAAGTACCCGTCTCCCGGGAAAAGTGATGATGAATCTTATCGGGAAACCGATGCTCGCTCATGAACTCTCCCGAATTGCCCGTTCGAAGCGGATCAGTTCTATTGTCGTTGCAACGACCACTTCTCATTCGGATGACTGTATTGTTGATTTATGTAAAGAACACGATTGGCATTTTTTCCGAGGCAGTGAACCCGATGTTCTTGATCGCTACTACCAATGTGCGAAACAATTCAGTGCCGATATTATCATCAGGCTCACTGCTGATTGTCCATTGATTGAACCGACGATCATCGACAGAGTTGTGGGAGAGTTTATACACAAATCCCCAAATGTGGATTATGTCAGTAACATAATTCCACAAAGGACATTTCCCCAGGGGCTGGATACCGAAGTTATGAGTTATTCAGCACTTGAACGATCCTGGATAGAGGATACGAATCCCGCCTTGCGGGAACATGTGACACAATATATTTTGCGCAACCCGGACAAATTCAAAGTTGCTGGCGTCATGAATGATCACGATCTATCGAATCTACGATGGACCGTAGATACCAAGGAAGATTTTAATCTCGTTAATGAAATCTATTCGTTTTTTGGACATAATCAGTTTTCATGGTATGACGTCCTTGACCTGATGAATAAAAAGCCGGAATTACGATTAATTAATCAAAATATCCGGCAAAAGGAGGTCCTTTCCGCTTGAAGGACACAAAACCGCTCCTCATCCGTGCTGATGCCAGCCCGGAAATCGGAACCGGTCATGTCATGCGGTGTCTTGCTCTTGCAGAAGCGTGGTTGGATACTGAGGGCGAGGTGTTCTTTGTTTTTGCTTGTGATACACCGGCACTGGAAGTTCGCTTGAAAAAAGAAGGAATCCAACTCCTCCAAATCCGCCAAAAGGCAGGAACACTTGGCGATGCAGATGAAACAGCTCGGATAGCACATAAACATGGAGCGGACTGGATCGTAGTTGATGGATACCATTTCGGAGCGGAATACCAAAAAACGATTAAGGACGCCGGATTGTCGCTGCTTTTTATTGATGATTATGGGCATGCCGATCATTATTACGCTGATATCGTCCTTAACCAGAACGTTTACGCCAATATGTCATTATATAAAAATTATGAACCTTATACCCGGTTCCTGCTTGGAACGAAATATGCACTTATAAGAAAGGAATTCCTGAAATGGTCAGGACGGCATCGCGATATTCCGGAAGTAGCACGAAAGATCCTTGTGACACTTGGGGGAAGTGATCCTGATAAGGTTACTCTTAAAGTCATAGAGGCTCTGAGAACTGTTGAACTTGATGGACTTGAAGTGAAAGTTGTTGTTGGTAGTGCAAATCCTCATTTTGATCTCATTCATGAAACGGTCAAGGGTCTCTCCAGATTTACAATAATAAAAAATGCAGAGAATATGCCAGAGTTAATGGCTTGGGCGGATATTTCGATTTCTGCTGGGGGGAGTACGTGTTGGGAACTTCTTTTCATTGGTGTCCCTTCAATTGTGATACCAATTGCTGAAAATCAAGAACCTATTGTAAAGGAACTAAGATCCCAAAATATTGCCAAAGTAATCAAAGTCATAGATTTTAAAAATCAAAGAGAACTTGTTAAATTAATTTTTGAATTTTTACAATCCTATAAAATGCGATCAGCATTTTCAAAAAGAATGGCTCAATATATTGATGGAAAAGGACTATCTCGCATCATTAGCGCGATTTGTTATAATAAAATAAAGTTAAGAAAAGTTGAGTTATCCGATTGTAAAAAAATATGGTTATGGATTAATGACCCATTAGTACGTGCGGTTTCATTTAATCCCAAGCCAATTTCTCTGGAACGTCATTTAGAGTGGTTTTCTTCCGCTCTTATTAATCCAAACTTGGTTTATTATATTGCCGTAGACAAAAATGCAACACCTATAGGTCAAGCGCGTTTTAAGATTGAATCCAAAGAAGCAGTAATATCTGTATTGGTCGATCCAGAATACCGTGGGGTGTCAATTGGTTCATTATTGATTCAGGATGCCACGGAAAAATTTTTTATTGAAACTGGAATTGGAAAGATAAATGCCTTCATAAAAATGGGAAACGAAGCATCCCGAAAAGCATTCATCAAAGCAGGATATATAGAGCATGGTTTAAGTGATCATAACGGAGAAAATGCGTATCATCTAATAAAAAAAAGAGGGGAGAAATGAGTTCGATTATCCGATTTGGGCAAAAAAAGATTGGTACTCTCTTTCCAGTGTATATTATTGCAGAACTATCCGCCAACCACAATCAGGATTTCAATCAAGCGGTGAAGCTGATACATGCGGCAAAAGATGCAGGAGCCGATGCAGTAAAAATCCAAACATATACACCGGATACAATGACTATTGATTGCAATAATAAATACTTCAAAATAGGTGACGGTACGATTTGGGAAGGAAAAAACCTCTATTCCCTGTATAAAGAAGCCTATACTCCTTGGGAATGGCAACCGGATTTGAAAAAAATCGCCAATGACCTCGGTCTCGATCTCTTCTCGACACCGTTCGATTCAAGTTCGGTAGATTTCCTAGAATCGATGAATGTCCCAGCCTACAAAGTTGCCTCATTCGAGATCGTAGATATCCCGTTGATCCAAAAGATAGCACAAACAGACAAGCCAGTGATCCTGTCAACCGGTATGGCGTCGCTTGCAGAAATTGAAGAAGCGGTTCATGTCATTCGCAAGGAGGGAAATGATCAGATTGCGCTCCTGAAATGCACAAGCGCATATCCCGTTCTGCCGGAAGAGATAAATTTACGCACGATATCTCATCTCGCCCAGATGTTTGATGTTCCGGTTGGGCTTTCGGATCACTCTCTGGGAATTTCCGTACCGGTTGCAGCGGTTGCTCTTGGTGCATGTATCGTAGAGAAACATTTCACTCTTTCACGAAAAATGCCAGGACCGGATAGTGCGTTTTCACTCGAACCTCTAGAATTTAAAGCGATGGTTGAGGCGATTCGTGAGACAGAGAAGGCACTTGGACATGTCTGCTATGAAGTGAGCGAGCATGAAAAGGCGAGCCAGGTTTTCCGGAGATCCTTATTTGTAGTGAAAGATATGAAAAAAGGGGAAATTTTTTCAACAGAGAACGTCCGCTCAATTCGCCCGGGATATGGATTATCCCCAAAAAATATTGATATAATCCTTGGACGGAAAGCCTCACGGGATATTATCCGCGGTACACCTTTAACATGGGAAATAATTGAATAATTCTTGCATGTGAGAGAGGTACACTATCATGAAAACTGTAGCAATTATTGAAGCACGGATGACCTCCACTCGTCTACCAGGGAAAATTTTACTTCCTATTCTTGGCAAACCGATGCTCGAGTTATTAATTGAACGATTGAAGCGGGCAAAATTACTCGATCAGATCCTTGTTGCAACAACCCAGAACCATTCGGATGATGTTGTTGAGCAATTGACGCACCGTATCGATGTCGGGTGCTTTCGGGGAAGCGAGGATGATGTGCTTGACCGTGTATTGTGTGCTGCGCATGCAAATGAGGCGGATGTAATCGTTGAAATCACTGGAGACTGTCCATTGATCGATCCGACAGTCCTTGATCAGGTTATCCAGACTTATCAGACGAAAAACGTCGATTATGTGAGCAATGTTCTAAAAAAAACATTTCCGCATGGTATGGAAATTCAGGTTTTTTCAACAGCCGTTCTGGATAAAGTCGCCAAACTGACGCAGGATCCAATTGATCATGAACACGTGTCGCTATACATTTATGAACATCCTGAAATCTTCTCTCTTTTAAACGTGGGTAGTGATTTGCCGGAAAAATATTGGGATCTCCGTCTGACCGTAGATACACAAGAAGATTTCCAGTTAATCAAAGCAATTTACGAATTATTGTATCCGCAAAATCCTGCATTCACTCTCTATGACATCTTGGATCTTCTGGAAAAAAGAAAAGACCTCATTGAGTTAAATCAGAATATACAACAGAAAAAGGTCAGATAATGGTGTACCGGGCTGCAATCATCGGGTGCGGGAAAATAGGGAGTGAATTCGCAGATGATCCCCGAATTAAAGACATCTACACTCACGCAGGCGCATATGTACATTGCCCCGACACAGAGTTGGTTGCCGTCTGTGATAACGATCGGGTAAAATTAGAAAAATGCAAAGAACGATGGCATATTTCTGGCGGTTATTCAGATTATGAGAAGATGATTGCCGATACTGAACCGGATATTGTCAGTGTCTGCACTCCGGATCAAACACATTTTGATGTTATTCGGACAATTCTCACCACCTCAAAGGTTAAAGCAATTTTTGCGGAAAAGCCACTGGCTTTGAGGGTCAAAGATGCTGAAGATTTAGTAAATCTTGCAGAAAAAAAAGGTGTTGTTCTAGCGGTGAATTACTCAAGGCGCTATGCAGAAAAATATTGCGAATTGAAAGACTATTTACATTCTGATACATTTGGCGATATTCAGACCATAGACGGATACTATACAAAAGGTACAGTGCACAATGGTACACACTGGTTTGATCTTGCCCGTTTTTTAATCGGAGAATTTAAACGGGTGAAGGGATTTGACAACCGGAAGGAAAAAAATAACGATCCAACATTTGATGCCTATACTGAATTTACCAATGGAGCATGCGCATACCTGCATGCGTGCGATGAGACAAAATTCAGTATTTTTGAAATGGACATCCTTGGTTCAAACGGTCGCATTTACATCAAGGACACTGATAATATTATTGAGATATACCGCATAACAGACAGCCCGTACTATTCTGGATATCATACCCTCTACCTTTCGGATACATTTACTGACATTATGAAAGATGCGTTACTGCATGCTGTGGAAGATATTGTACAATGCCTTCAGACAGGTCAGACACCTAAGTGCTCGGGATTAGATGCAGTTGCCGCACTAAAAATTGCACGCGCAGTCTGTTTATCCGTTGATTCCGGATATAGTGTTGAATTAGGCTTGTGATATATCCATGGAAAATTCACCAAAAATTGTGGTAATATGCGGTGATCCAGGAGGAGCAAATGCCATTGTTCCGGTGATACGGCAGTTGCATTCAGAAAAAAAAGAACCGATTCTGGTTTTTGCATATCGTCAGGCAATTGACATTATGTTAAAAAATAACATTTTGTTTTCTGCTCTTGATGAAAAGATCACGGATTCTCTAATTCAGGACTTATTACAAAGTAATCGGCCAGCGATAATTGTTACTGGGACCTCCTTTGATCCCATCGGACTTGAAGTAAAATTTATTCATGCTGCTCGAAAATTGAATATTCCCACCCTTACAATATTGGATTACTGGTGTATTTATTCACTGAGATTTAGTGAGAAAGAGGGAGATCTGAAGTATGTTCCCGATAAAATCGCGATAATGGATGAGGTAGCATATAGTGAGATGATTGCGGAAGGATTTCATCCGGATACCCTCATAATAACCGGACAGCCAGCCTTTGATTCTCTTGCAGGATGTAAATTAAATTTCAATAATGAAAAGTGTCAGCTACTTAGGAGTGGTTTTCATATCCATTCAAATGAATTATTTATTGTTTTTGTATCGGAACCGATTTCCACCTTTTTTGGCGAGGATGAATCCAACCCACAATTTTTAGGATATACAGAAAAAAGTGTACTAAACAATCTTGTTAATGCGTTGGAACAAATATCACAAGACTGCAACAAACACATAGTACTGCTAATCCGTCCTCATCCAAGGGAAAAACCGGATGAATATGAGAAAATTACAAGTAACTTCATCAGGATTATTGTACATAAGGATGGCAATCCGAGAGATCTTGTGATGGCGTCTGATCTTGTTATAGGAATGACCACCGAACTTCTTGTTGAAGCCTGTTATCTGGGGTGTATTGTGGTGAGCCTGCAGCTGGGACTCCGGTTTAAAGATGTCTTGCAGACAAATAATAATGGCTACAGTATTCCGGTATATTCTAAAGAAAAAATTTTTGATACGCTCAAAATGACGTTAATGGATCCTGATATCCGATTTAGATTGAAAAAGAAGGTTGATCACTTCAAACATGATGGACACGCAACTAATAGGGTAGTGAATACGATTTATCAGATGATAAATGCAAGCAAATGGTGATGGAGAGCACGATGACGACAAGACTAGCAATTAACGGTGGAGAGCCGGTTCGTAAGACTCCATTTCCAGAATATGTCACCATTGGGATGGAAGAAAAACATGCGGTCATGGAGATACTTGATAGCACCGTATTATCAAAATATCTTGGTACATGGTCTCCGGATTTTTATGGTGGACCTAAGGTTCGTCAGTTGGAACAGGATTGGGCACAATATTTCGGAATTAAGCATGCGGTGAGTGTAAATTCCGCAACATCCGGTCTCTATGCAGCTGTCGGTGCAGCGGGTGTAGGTCCAGGAGACGAAGTTATTGTTTCTCCCTTCACGATGACCGCATCTGCTACTGCCGCCCTAGTATACGGAGCAATTCCTGTTTTTGCTGATATTGATCCCCAAATTTTTTGCCTTTCCCCGGAATCTATAAAAAAGTGTATCACACCCTACACAAAGGCAATTATCGTTGTAGATATTTTCGGACATCCGGCTGATATGGATGAAATTATAGATATCGCACGGGATCATGAACTTATCGTTATTGAGGATGCAGCTCAGGCACCAGGTGCAAAATATAAAGGCCGATATGCGGGAACTCTTGCCGACATGGGGATTTTTTCCCTCAATTACCATAAAACAATTCATTGCGGCGAAGGGGGTGTTGTCGTCACAGAGAATGATGACTTTGCGGAACGTGTGCAATTAATCCGGAACCACGCAGAAGTCGTGGTAAAAAACAAAGGGGTAAAAAACCTCGTCAATATGATTGGTTTCAATTACCGGATGACTGAAATTGAAGCCGCTATTGCCATCGAACAACTGAAAAAACTTGAGAGATTACTCATCCCACGGATTAACGCAGCGGAATATTTGACCAACCACCTGTCAGAGTTTCAGGGCATTGTGCCACCCCATGTGAAATCCGGGGTTCGTCATGGATATTATGTATATCCCATTGTCTATAACACTGAAGAAATCGGCATCCCTCGTGAAAAATTTGTTGCCGCATTGAATGCTGAGGGAATATCGATGGAGAACGGATACGTGAAACCTCTGTACCTTGAACCGTGTTACCAGCAGCAGATTGCATTTGGTAAAGATGGATTCCCGTTTACGTATCCGGGGTATAAGGGAAAAGTAAATTATCAGCCCGGAATCTGCCCTATTACAGAAAGAATGTACACTAGTGAATTGATGTTAACGAATATATGCCACGCTGGGATCTGTGAGAGCGATCTGGAAGATACAGTAACTGCATTCGAAAAAGTGCTTAGCCACATCGATGAGTTGAAATAAATCATGAAGGATGAAACCAAGCAGTCCATTATCGAGAATTATCGAAATTTGTTTTCGAAATATGGGAGCGGTCCAGAAGCCAATCAGATGAGTTTGGAGGGTCAACGCTTCCGTTTCGAGAAATTGGCACAAATTGCTGATTTAAAGGGTCGTCGTGTTCTCGATCTTGGCTGTGGAACAGGTGATATGTATCCATTCCTGATGAACCGTTTTGGCTACGTGGATTACACGGGGATAGATCTCGTCCCCGAATCGGTTGCTTTTGCCGCAAAGAGATACCCGGATGCCCGTTTTCTCTGTTGTGATGTCCTGAACCAGAAAATTGATGAAGTTTTTGATTATGTGCTGCTTTCTGCCGTATTCAACAACGCAATTCCTAACAGTACAGAGTTCCTCAAAGAGTTAATCGCGGTGGCATTCAGGCATTGTTCATCAGGATTGGGATTTAATTTTATCTCCAAATATGTCAATTTCACCGATCCTCAAATGGCTTACCATGACCCTGTGGAAATCTTTGATTTTTGCTTAAGAGAACTAACTCCAAAGGTTATGGTACATCATCATTACAAGAGATGCGATGTGGTCATTTTTGCCTATAAGTGATAACTAATGACATTTTCATTGACTTGGTGCACAGACAAAGAAAAATGGGATCGGTTTGTAGTCACTTCGCCCCAAGGTAGCGTGTTTTGCACCACTCCCTTCTTGGATGCTTTGGATGATGAGTATGATCTTCTTTTCGTTGAGGATAATGGATCTCCCCAAATTGGGGCTGTCGTAGTGAAACACGATGGAAAACCCGTTCGAGCTCCTTACCAGTTTAATATGTATCACGGTATTCTCTTTGGGATCTCAAAAATAAACAAGCCGTATCATTCACGGATTCGGTGGGGGCTGGAAGTTACGGATTACCTGCTATCTGCGATGGAGAAACATTATGACCGCATCTCGTTTTGTCTTCATTATACGGTAGAAGATATACGAAGTATCCAGTGGTTTCACTATCATGAATCACAAAAAGGTCTATTTAATGTGGAGTTATATTATACGGGTATACTTGACCTTCAAACGATCAATAATTTTGATGAGTATCTTTTGGCAATCCGAAAGGTTCAAAGGTATGAGTATCGGAAAGCACTTTCAGAAGGATTAACTATTGAAGTATCCGATGAAATTGAAATTTTGAATCAACTTCACAAACGCACATTTGAACGGCAGGGTATAATACGTAGCCCAGAAGAAGAACGTTTATTACTTTCAATATCCCAAGCAGCCATATCAAAAGGTTTTGGACAACTTTTGGTATGCAGGAACAAATCCGGATTAGTAATTGCAGCTACTCTCTTTTTATACGACACTAATTGCGGCTATTATTTATTCGGGGCAAGTGATCCAGTGTTTCGAAATAATTTCGGCGGTACCTATCTATTGTTAGAGAATATTCGCAAATGTAAAGAACAGGGATTGAGTATGGTTGATTTTGTTGGCATTAACTCACCAAATCGCGGAGATTTTAAAACCAGTTTTAATGCAAAGCCAGTTCCCTATTTCGTAACAACGTGGGAAAAAGGGATGAGATCGCAAGGAGATAATGTATGAAAAAAATATTATTCATTCGCGTTCCTGAAATTGAATATAATGAACAATCAACCGATGTTCGAAATGTAAGCGTGGCGAGTCTGACAATCCCATTAGGTATTACCTATTTGGCTGCGATGATTATTCAAGATGGCCGTTATGATGTAAAAATATTAGATTTATACGCTGAAAATTATCTTGATTTTATATCAGAACATAAAGAAGATCCAAAAAATGTTTTGAACATTTCCAATAAAAAAATTATTGAGTACATCTCCCGATATCAACCCGATATAATAGGTTTTTCGGCACTTTTCTTATTTCAACACAGTTTAACAAAAGAACTTATTGCCACGGTGAAAAGGAACTTTCCACACATAAAAATACATTTGGGGGGTTATCCAACAATTATCCCTGAAATTGTTATGAAGGATATTCCTGAGTTAGATGTTCTGTTTATTGGCGAATCTGAAAATTCAATAATTCAGGTTTTAGATGCTGAAACAAAGGGTAATAATTTTTATTCGATTGATGGAATTGCTTTCAGAGACGGGAAAAAAGTTCAGATAAATAAATCACTTAATTTAGTAAAAGATTTGGATACCCTGCCATTTCCTGCATTTGATCTATTGCCACTTGAAAAATACAAAAAAATTATTGGTAAAAACGAATTTCCTCTGATGACAACAAGGGGGTGTCCTTTCTCCTGCGCATTTTGTTCATCGAAATTGTATTCAAAGCGGGGCTTACGAGTGCGTTCTGTAACAAATTTGTTGGAAGAAATGGAAATATTGCGTAATAAGTATGCTATAGATTTTTTAATGATTCGTGATGACAACTTTATTGTCAATAAAGGACGTACCAAGAAATTTTTACAAGCGGTAATTAAAAGGAATTTGACGGTACCATGGCTTGATTCAAGCGGTTTTCATGTGAATAGTATTGATGAAGAATTATTGGATTTATGTAAAGCCACAGGATGCAAAGAAATAATTTTTGCTATAGAATCCGGATCACCCCGGGTATTAAAAGAAATAATGAATAAAAACGTCAATTTAGAACATGCAAAAAGGATGGCAGAGTATTGTCGGAAGATAGATCTTTTGGTCCAGTGCTACTTCGTAATCGGAAACCCTGGTGAGACAAGGGAGGAAATTATGCAGACTATAGAGTTTGCGAAAGAAATACAGGTTGATCACTGCACATTTTCATTGGCAACTCCGTTCCCCGGCACCCAATATTATGACATTGCTATAAAAAACAATTACTTAATTCACGACTCCGATTATATATTAGGAATGAAGTATATGGAAGCAAATATGGAGACCGAGAACTTTACCCCAGAGTGGTTGAAGGATACGCAATATGATGCAAATATTAAAGTAAATTTTTTAGAGAATAAAAATTTATCGGGTAGCAAAGAAACACTAACAAAATCCCGGGACTTTTTTGCGAGAGTGTATCAGCAGTATAATTTCCATGCAGTTGCCCATTTAATTGAAGGATACCTCGAGGGGAGGTTAGGTGATCTCAACAGACAAAACGTAATTTTTGAAGAAGTGAGGTATATGTTACAGGAGGAATACATCAATAAGGCATATGCCAAATATATTGAATGGGATACTGCACCCACCAATTGTTATTGGCAATGGTTAGAATCACAGAAAACAGGTAATAAATAGGAGGATTACCAATCGCATTGGTTCCACATACCCAAAATTGGATATATTTTTGTGTTCCTAAAAGAATTTCAACATTTTCACATGGCTCGACATATAATTTATTGGAGTGCTGTCGTTGGGAGCGTATAATCATTTTTGCAGGCAGTTAAATAGGTATAATACAAAAAATACTTTCAATTGTTTGGGTGAGATCCAATGAACGTAAAAAACATTAAAAAAATTGTTATTTTTGAAGAAATTGGTTTTTTATGGCTTTTTTTTGTATTTTATTATATATTGAAAAAAGTTCCGGTTTATTATTTCAGAATCAATCAGATCCTTGAAAAAAGTTTAATTATAAGAAAATTAGTCGATAAAGGGACAATAACAAAATTTGAGGATCGGAACATTGATTTTAATGACCTGAACGCGTTAAATGCCATCGTTCTTCAAGATGTCGAAAAAATCTTTCACGAAGATTTGGAAAAAAATAAGACAATTCTGCTATTGGAAAAATTGAGTGATAATGAATGTATTCGCAATTCTTATAAAAAAGGGCTCGCTTTTACACTTTTTGAATTATACCGAATGAACTTACATCTGAAGGTTTTTACAAATGATATGAAAATCACAAAAGATAATATTTATTTTTATTCCGGAAAAACATTTATTGAATTAGAGACGTTATCGTATGTAAAAAAATATATTAAGAATGAATTTTATTCCAAATTTCCAGTTTCTGGAAAGATGATCCATGGAATTTTTCATGGTATTAATAAAGCAAAATGGATACTAATCTATTGTGCATTTCCCTTCTGGGTATTCTTTAGTATAGGAATCCCCTCGTTTAAGAAAACTTTGAAAGTGAAATATAATATTGGAATACGCGTCGGAACGTATGATTGGGCTCAAGGGAATAAATATCGATCTTTCGATTTTTTGATTGATGGGAAAAATATCAATTCTGAAAATACTATTTTTTGCAGTGAGGAAAGGATTAGTGATGAATATAAAAGAAGAATCCTTGGAAAAAATTATCATTTGGTTGAAATCAGGAAAATATTGAAAAATGTAAATATAGATTATATCCGGACCATCTTCTTTGGAAGATTCTTTCCGGTTTATTTGAAATGTTTATCTCAGTCATTTTTTGATAATATATCCATTTTAATTATGACTGCGAAACTTTTTTATACATACTTATTATGGTCGGCATTTGAGCTAAAATATGAAATAAATCATTATATTACATATTGTGAATTTCTTCCGGAAGACATTTTACGTAATATACTATTGGAAAAAAACGGTGTTAAAACCTGTCAATATGCACATTCTACAGCAGATATTGATTATTATGAACCGCTAGGAAGTAATTCCCTTATTATCATCGTTCAATACTTATACTATGACTCATTTGTTGTTTGGGGCAAAAGAATGGAGTTACTCATAAAAAGACATTCACATAATATCAAAAATTTTGAAAAATTGGGATGTTTGTGGTCAGAACACGTGAGAATTATTCTCGAAGAAAAACATAATAATGATATATTAAATATTGCAAAGAAAAAATTCTTTGTGAAAGGGGGATTAATCCCGGAAAAAATAATCGGTGTATTCGATGTGTCTTCTGGAGCTGGATATGATGAGCCGATTACTAATGATGATTTGATTGATTTTATCAATGCAATATTTACCTTACTTGATGATTATCCAAAGTTTGGAATTATATTTAAAAATAAACGATCGTTAAAATTTTTATCCATAAAGAATCCGGGTATTATTGAAATTTATGAGAAAATCCGAAATCATTCTCGCTGTTACTTGGCAGACGAATTAAATTCTGATCCTTCTGAAACAATAGCCGCATCCGATTTAGTGATATCTGCGTCTTTCACCTCACCCACAATTGAAGCGTTGTGCTCGAAGAAAAAAGCCATTTATTATGCCCCGAATAATAAATTTCGCGGAACTTATTATGATCAAATCCCACATTTTGTAGCACATAATTATGGTGAGCTTAAGGAGATGGTGGATTATTGGTTGAATGAAATGTCTGATATGGAGTTTAATTTTTTACTAAATCGGTATGTACTGGGTGAACTAGACCCGTATCTTGATGGAAAGGCAATTACGCGATTTAGAGATAAATTAGTTGAAAAATAGTGGTAAAGATCTTGTTTTTTTAATGGAGAATCGGCTCTGTAGAAACGCACATGACTTGAAAAGTCAGGCATACACAATGAAATAGCGGATATCTTTCATGGTTAAACCCATGATAGCCGACGGGATCTGTTTACCACAAAATCTAAGATATGACGTCTCCTTACCTGTTTATGCAATCAACCTGTAATGAAACGAAATAGTATCAGCAAACCGGAATATCAGGTTTGTTAAATTATCATCCGGATTGATAAAAGATTCCAGAATCCCCCACCATCTCATCCAAATTCTCAAAAATGACCTATACCCAGCACCAGTTACTCCTTCTTCTCCTGTCCCAAGTATAATTGGTAGTATTCACCTTTTATGGCCATCAATGCATCATGTGTACCACTTTCAACTATCTCCCCGTTTCTCATCACATAAATAACATCTGCATCCTGAATCGTTGACAATCTGTGTGCTATTGTAATAACCGTCATATTTTCTGATAACTGCTGAACAGAATCAATAATTTTCTTTTCTGAAATATTATCCAGGGAACTGGTAGCCTCATCCAGAAGTAAAATATCCGGATTCCGGAGTATAATCCGTGCAATGGCAATTCTTTGTCTCTGTCCTCCCGACAGTTTAATTCCCTGATCCCCGACAATTGTATTATAGCCCTGGTCAGTATTAATGATAAAGTCATGGGCATCAGCAAGTTTCGCTGCTTCAATTATTTTTTGATCACTGAGATCTAGCCCAAATCTAATATTTTCTTTAATGGTATCATGAAAAATAAAAGTCTCCTGACCAATATAACCAAGAGACCTCAGATAATCAGCATAGTCAAAATCATCTATATTGACTCCATCAACAAAAATACCGCCCTTCCCCGGTTTGTAGAGCAATGCCAGAAGATTTGCCGTAGTCGTCTTACCGGAACCTGAGTTCCCCACAATAGCAACCTTGCTGTTTTTGCTAATTTCAAAAGAGAGATTATGAACGGTATCCTGGTGAGTCCCGGGATACCCGAACGATACCTCCTTAAACTCAATCTTGTTTTCAAATGAAAATGTCCGTTTTCTATCTTTAGTGTTTTTACTACTCCCCTCATCACAATCCTCGTTTAGTTCACGATACACAAGCATAAGTGCAGGAAGAGACTGGACAATCAAAGCTAAATTACTCTGGGCCGAACTAATGCAGGGGATTAAACGGTACAGAGCGAGCATAATGGTTCCAAATATGCCAATATATACAATGAAATTACCCCCGGTAAGAAAGTACAAAAGGATAGCACCAGATGAAATGATGGAAAACATTATAAAATCATTTATAATAGATGGTACTTTATTGAGAGCATTTACATTTGCATTTGTCTTTAAAAGTTTCTTTATTGCAGAGTTATATTTATTCTTGAATAACCCAAGAGAATCTGTTATAAGAATGGTCTTAATTCCTGAAATTAACTCCTGATACACAACTGATTTTTCCATATACTCTTTTGTTAACTCAGAGCTATTCCTATATACTCTTGAAAATAAATATTTCTTGACTAACAATGCATATATACCTCCCACTATTATCAATCCAACCGTAAGCCAGAATGAGAGATAAAAAATAAACAACAAATAAAAAAGAGAAGTCAGTGAATTTTTTATAAAGTCAATACATGCATTTATAGCTGTACTGGCTTCGTTCACTGCCCCCTGACCGATATATAGTAAATCACCCTGTTTCTTTCCTGCAAAATAGCTGTATTGATTATTCGTGATCTTATCAAAAACACGCCGGTCCAGTGAATCACGGACTGATGCAAAAACATATGCCCCGTGGTATGCTACAATCCCGTAAAACCCGGCAATAACAATAGTGATCAAGATCAAAAGTATTGCTGATGCGATAAAGGGATTGAGCGACGATGGCAGTAAATGATAATAAAATACATCCAGTAATTTTGGTTGGTTTTGCACCCCAAGACCATAATTAATAATTGGATATACCAAAGAGACCCTGAACACCTCAAGCCCACTGAGTGCGATAACAGCAAGTAGATATAATGCAAGTGTCATTTTAAAGGGGCTGAAAAGATAACGTAAAATCTTTAAAGAGTCTCTAATCACTGGCAATCTGGGACCTCCTTACTATCTAAGGTAGGTACGTTGCATTCCCGTCGTATAAGTCTTATGCATATCAAGGCATTGGACTGTTCCTGATACCACCCCTCTACCTTTTAGGCAGGTAGATGTAGAGTGCTACAATTAATGTCCGTTTTATTGACAGAGTTTTTGTCCGCATGAAACATATTTTCTGTTTTTGTTGAAATTGATTTCGTTGTGGTAGACTGATGACGGAGTTCCGGTCCGGGATCTCCTGCTTGCGCCAGTAGTTGTATTGCTGGTCGAAGTTCTAGAGTTCTCTTCGGAAATGGCTTAATGAGCGTAACTCCTTGAGGGCGATGAGTTCCTGATAGAGGGTCTGGTGATACCTTTCGATCTTACCGCGACCACGTGGGTGGTATGGCCGGCCGAAGATCAATTTGATACCGTGTTTCTGCATTTCAGTTTTGAAGCCCTTGGGGACGAATTGTTTTCCATTATCGACGTAAATTTCACGCGGGATTCATCCGGGGCGGAGTGCCCACTGCAAGGCGTTGACAGCTGAGGCAGCATCTTTGTGCAGGTAGACCTTGCCGACGCCCCGTATGCGGAACTGGAATGTATCGCCCTGCCACATACTGTCGACATGACGACGCTGGAATCGTTTACCGGATGGCTGGGATTTTGCATTAATCCGAATGAGCAGTCCATGTTTCTTGAGGATACGATGGACCGTTCTCCAAGAACAGGGGAGGTTGAATTGGTGCTTGATCCGTCGGGCTCTCCACGCGGGATATTTGTCTTTGAACCGGATAATTCGTTGTTCCAATGATGGTGATGTGGCTTGGGGTGATCGTTTCGGCCCGGTCTTATTTGCCCGTAATCCGTTCTCCGGGTCCTGACGATGTGACTGCGCCCATCGTCTTCACCATTCTTTCAGACATGTTATACGTCTCTCCGATCTCTCTTGCACTTCGTATCCACTCGTCATAGAATACGACTGCTTTGGTTCTGATCTCCATTGTCGCTCTCACCCGCAAGCACCTGTCCGGTGCTCTTGAAAGCGGATATAAATACTTTCACTATTTTAGGATAGAAACACTGGCACATTACAACTATTATTTTCTGAAATTTTCATCCACCTGAACCATATCCCCGCGTATGATATGATAGAGTCCAGCCAGATTTCCCAAAGAGATTCGCAGACCATTCCGGTTCAGTTCCCAGACACTTTGTAACAGATTGAGTAGAATCTCCCCGATTGTGGCCCAGTAGAATAACGGGATTGAAAGTTCCGGGTTTTTCTTCACAAAGTGATAGCGGTTGATGACTGCCATTTTTCCCAGCGCCACATTCTTTGCGGGGTTAAACGGCGGGGGGTTGTGGGTGACTCCTGCTTTATGGACAACGAATAACCGGTATTTTTTAAACACTCGGTAACTGAATTCTGCGTCCTCATGGTATGCCCAGCCGGAATACCATTCATCATATTTATAATTGTTCAGGATTTCCCGCGTCCATATTGTCGCTCCGCCGCAGAGCCATTCGCAGGGAATATCCTGGCTGGCAGGAAAGGCACTGGTGCAGAACCCGGACCTGAGCACTTTTCCAGATATTGGGTTACCAATGCAAAATATTCTCCGGATTATCCCTGACAGCGGCTTCTTTTCCGGAATATTGATTATGTTGAATTCGACCCCTCCCGTATCCGTCGGACACTGCTCCCAAAAACTGAGCATCACTTCGACAGCTCCCGCCTCGAGTTCAATGTCATCGTCTAAAAATCCCGCAATGCTGATCTCATCACGCAACAGTCTGACACCTTCATTCCGCTGGCGGGTTAATGACGGGGGATATACATGAATATAATTGTCATCTGCCGAGAGATATGGCTCAATCTGGCACCGTATCGGTTCATTGCTGCCATCCACTATGATGATCTGGGAAGGCATCACCGTCTGCAGATTAATTGTTTTTAATAACTTGATTAATAACTCCGGACGATTCCGTGTCGGGATTATCAGTGCGAGACGATGTTTATATCCACTGAAATGCTGGTCAGACATTTTCTTTTTCCTGAGGATAATGTGACGGTTTAGCAGATGTGAGTTGATAGGATATTAACTCATTGGAATTTTGCATAACGCCAGATTAAACCACGACGTGTGACGGGGTTTTTATGACTGATGACAATTTTCATGTTCTGGATCTGTGCAATAATAATTGTAAAGGAAACCTCATAAAAATATCAACCGGGGCTTTTTTCCGGAATCTTCGGTTGGACTGCACACGAATGGGATCCTTTTCCGGATATTCCTAGTGAGTGCTTAGGGAAAGGTTAGTGATTTTATCAAATCATTACATTATGCATTCTTGAAAGATAGAGCGCTCCTTCCCTGAATCCACACCCAGCGGTTTAATGACTCTCGCAGGATTTCCCCCGGCCAGTACATTCGGGGGAATATCTGTTTTTACTAAGCTGCCAGCGGTAATAACTGAATTTTCACCAATGGTTACCCCTTTGAGGATAATGGAATTCATCCCAATCCAGACGTTTTTCCCGATCTTGATCGGCCGATCGTTCTCATAGCCTGGAGTATTGATCCGGTTTTCCGGGGGCCAGACAGAATGGACATCAGAGTCTATGATGATAGTATTTGGACCAATCAGGGTTCCATCCATTATTTCAATACGGGTCATCCGACAGGTAATCGATGTTCCAACTAATGCAACATTATTGCCGATAATAATTTTTGAATTTGCAAACGCGGTGATTTTTACCCGTGAATAAATTGCAATACCTGCTCTCAGGAAATCCGACATTATGCGGGCATTATCGCCAATTATAATTGAACTTTCCGGACTTTTCCAAAGGTAGATTCTCCCCCAGCAGTTGCCATTTTTTCCAAACCAAACGTTTCTGTAAATGATACTATAGAATACAATTGATAATCCCCCAAAAAACCTCGGGATTAAATCAATGAAAAAAAGTTCATATATTTTTCCTGGCAGATGCCCGTTGATTTTGGAAAATAGAGTCTTGAATAAATTTATGACTTTTCTCATGGTATGTGGTTCATTTTAATATCGTATATTATTGTTGTTTTACAACCCTTCCTTGTCCTGTGATGTCGGAACACTATAAAAAAATGGAAATAATTGAATTTTAACAAAATTTCAGATTAATTTTGTATAGGTTGTTGACACCTTACCAACACGGTCTTCAATCCGGAATTTCGAATTATAGGCCATCACATCCGATTTTATCGCATTCCTCTGGTCACATTCCTTACAAATCAGGCCGCTCCCTTCAAAGTTTCCGGTTTCGTGGCAGTGAAGTATCTTTTTGAAATAATCTGATGAGAATATTTGATCGAGAGTCTGGATGTTCAGATCACCGAGTAATAATTTCCCATTATAATCAAAACAGCACATATTCACTGTTCCATCAACCTGGACCTGCAGCGGAGTATTCCAGGGGCGACCACACGTTTTGAGCTTTTCAGCCTGCACCTGCCTGCAGCTGCGGCCGTCAACCCAGTTATGGGGTTTCCATACTTCAATTAGGTCGACACGGTCCTTCCAGTAATCGATCCATCCTTGAGTATCGTCACTGTTTATTCCCTCAACCACATTATATGTCAGGATGATCTCGGTGGATCGTTTTGCCTCTGCGATTTTTGTTATCGTC
>Ga0268276_1001468_pt1 | contig 23068 bp, 30 predicted proteins | sample saktaG_4_FD_190145 | JGI IMG/M metagenome (GOLD analysis project Ga0268276, IMG submission 190145) | Saline water microbial communities from Sakinaw Lake, British Columbia, Canada - sak_2010_1_5_45m | ecosystem: Environmental > Aquatic > Non-marine Saline and Alkaline > Saline ... | reverse complement strand
GCCCATTTTTATAATACTTCTAGAAATATATAGTTAACGATAACGACGAAGAACTCGCCAATTAGAAAGCAGAAATTCACTCCGAGCTAAAGCAGGGAAGTTTTCTTTCAGCGGGCGAGTTCATAAACCATGGACTATTAATATGCTGATATGAGAATCGACTCACACATATTCCAAATAGTATTGATTGGTGTTCTTTTTATCCCCATGTTGAACTTTTTTAATTTTTCATTAAGCTTTATTCTTCTTGTTTTTTGGGGTTTATTTTGTGGTGCTATGTATCCTGATACAGACTGTAAGGAGTCAAGAATCTTTAAAATGAAACAAGATACTAGTAAAATTGGGTGGCAAAGTTCTTATAGGGAATATAGGACCAAAAGAAATGCGCAAAATATACATAACACCCTCCTATTCATTTATTCTTCAATACTTATTTTTTTAGGTAGCTTATTTAGATATGTTCTTTACTATCCTTCTTATGGGGTTGTTTATTTAATAAATAAAAAATGGATTAAAGAAGACTCTATGAGAGATGAACATCGGGGAATATCGCATACTTTGTTTGGAGTTTTTATTGCAAGTATTTTGTTTTCTATTTTACTATTCTTTGTGAATCTTTATTTTAGATTAGCTACGCCCCTATTTTTAATCGTCATCTCTTTAGCCTTCTTTTTTGCGGGCAATTTGCATTTGCTTCAAGATTCAATAAGTAAATGGGGAGTAAAATGGCTCTATCCATTTAGAGAAACAACGGTCTTTGGGGACTATAGTGCTTTTAGCCAAGATATAAGAATGTTATACTTTGTTTTTGCGCTAATTGCTTTTGATGTTCTTGTTTTTTTCTTAACAGACTATGTAAAAAACAATTTTGCTAGTTTACTTTTAATAAGCACAATATTGTTGCCAATTATTTTTTTAATATTATCTTTTCTTCTTTTATTCAAATCTTGCGGTATAACTTTTGCTCGTCAAAGCCCGCACGGCGTTTGAGAGCCATAGACAGAACGAAGTTCTGCTAAAATATCTCCTCTTCTAAAGAGGATTAAGGAGTTGAAAGTCTTTTCAATACTTCTATTTAGTAAACACTTAAATATCTCATTATCTTAATATAAATATGAAAAACTGGTTAAAGTTCATAATTTCAATCGTTCTTGTCTGGGTAGTGGGAGTATCTGGTTCTATTTTCACCGCAACTTCCGTTAATAGTTGGTTTCCTTCTTTAGTTAAGCCGTCATTTAATCCTCCGAGTTGGGTTTTTGGTCCGGTCTGGACTATTTTATACATAATGATCGGAATCTCATTATATTTAGTTTGGACAAAGGCTAAAGTTTTAAAGAAAAAAGCTTACTGGATTTTTGGAATTCAGCTAGTTTTAAACGCAATGTGGAGTATTGCTTTCTTTGGAGCACATAATCCGGGTTTAGCGTTTATTGTAATAGTTCTTTTATGGATATCAATAATACTTACTATGGTTGAATTCTATAAAATAAGAAAAGCTGCGGGCTATCTTTTGGTTCCATATTTCTTATGGGTAAGTTTCGCTTCAGTTCTTAATTTCGCTATTTGGGTTTTGAATAGGTAAATTGAAAGCGTTCAATTTTTCATCTCTAGACACCCGTTTTCTACTTTCGAATAGTTAAGAAGATTTTTATAGTTGCCTGACTCTAAAAAGCTATGGATATAATTATAAGAGAATATTGGCTAATGGGGGAGTTAGCTAAAGAATAACATGGAAGAAGAAAAACATTTAGCCCTATTTAATGGAAAGTCAATAAGAAAAACTTGGTTTAATGATGAATGGTGGTTCGTAGCTACAGATATAGTTTCAGCGCTTACAGATTCTAAAGACCCAAATGGCTATCTTAAAGATATGAGAAGAAGAGACGAGGGGTTTAACGAAGGATGGGGGCAAATTGCCACCCCCCTTGAAATAGTTACTTCTGGCGGAAAACAAAAAATAAATTGCATTTCAACCAAAGGGGATTTAGACTAATTCAGTCAATACCGTCTCCCAGAGCGGAACCATTCAAGCTCTGGCTGGCTCAGGTAGGTTATGAAAGAGTCCAAGAAATAGAAAATCCAGAATTAGCACAAGACAGGATGAAAGACCTCTATGAGAAGAAGGGATATTCTAAAGATTGTATTGATAAGAGATTAAGAGGAATTGCCATAAGACAAAACTTAACTGATGAATGGAAAGAAAGAGGAGTTACGGAACAAAAAGATTTTTCAATTCTTACGGCTGAAATATCAAAAGCAACTTTTGGGCTTATGCCTAGCGAATATAAGGATCATAAAAATTTAGATTTAAAGCCGAATGTGAATCTAAGAGATCACATGGATGACCTGGAACTAATCTTTACCATGTTGGGGGAAAGAGTTACTACCGAATTAACGCAAAAAGAAAAGCCAGAGACATTTACTAAAATAAAAACGGTTGCCAATAGGGGTGGCGAAGTTGCAGGCGTTGCTAGAAAAAAAGCTGAAGAAGAACTTGGCAGAAGCGTGGTAAATAAACAAAATTATTTAGACAAGAGCAAAGAACTAGGTAAAGAATAGTATGAATGGAAGCAGAAACGAGAGCGAAGCGAATTGGTACAACGCTTGAAAAATGCGGAGTGGAGTTATTTGAAAATTAATGAAGCCTCTTTCATTAAACTATTCGTAAGGTTGGATATAAAAAAGGTTGGGGACAAATTGTCCGTACCCTTCCAATTATGTCTACAGTTTGCCTTGACTGAATCGAAAGGTTTAAATATACTTATTTGTATATACTAGGTATACTTAAATGTATATATAGCAATGGAAGACGATAAGTACAAAAATATAAATGAAAGCAGCATAGAAGAGCTAGGATCTTTTATAAGATTAGTTGCGACTTTAAATAAGAAAGCAGAATTTTATGCCATTGGAGGAACTGCAATGGTTTTATCGGGGTACAAAGCCGCTACAAAAGATATTGACTTTTTGACTCCCTTAACACAAAAAGAAATTAAAGAAATATTCAGCGCAATAGGACTAGAAGAGATTGATAATTGCCCCCTGTGTAATAAATGGAGATTTAACGGTAAAAGATTGGATATCTTTTATATAGAAACGGGGATGATTATGGGTTTTCCATTAACAGATGATTGGAAAGAAAAGTCAAGACTGATTAATGAAACAAGAAAATTAAAGATATATACTTTAAATTGGGAAGATATTATTTCTACAAAACTAGCAAGGGGAGAATTTAGAGATTTCGAAGACATCCTAAAAATCCTTGAAAGGGAAAAGATAAACTTTGATAAATTTGAGACAGGATTTAAAGAAAGAGCAGATGTTTGCGCAGGCAGTACAAAAAGATGTTATGAGAATTTAAATCGCTTAAAGGAAAAAATAAAAAATGCCAAGTCCTGAACTTATAAAGAGTCTTGAAAGAGAAGGTTTTAGTTTAAATTACCCAGATAATCTTTCTAATGAAGATAAGATTGTAGATATACTAAAAGAAAAAGAGCAAAGACTTTATCTTGCTATTCCTTTGCTTCTTGAAAAAGGATTTATTTATTCTGAAATAAGGGAAAAACTGTTGAAATTAAAAGACGGAAAAGATTTAATGACTAATTTAGATAAAATAATCTTAATTACACAAGAAATACTCAAAAAAACAAAGAGAAATTATAAAGAAATAGAAAAAATAATTTTTGAGAACAAGATAAAAGAAAAGTTTAGTCAGGGAGAATTAGACTATTATTTAGAAGAGTTTAAAGAATCAAAGCGAGAGATTGAAAAAAGGGTTTTCGAAAATGATGATTTAGAAAAGATACAGAAAATGGGTTCCTTTAAAGCGCTAGAGACAATATTCTCTCCTGCTAAAATTAGGATTATGAAAAATATTTATGATTTCAAAGAACTTACTCCTACAGAGAAGGCATATTATTATAGAGATATAAAACCCTTAATAGATTCTTTACTAAATAGAACCCTGCAGGAATATTTAGAAGTTGTTAGAAGTAACCGTGGAAGGAAATGAGCTGCTTTAAGAAAAAAGAAAGATGCAGAGCCCATCGGCGTTTGAGAGCCATAGACAGAACGTAAGTTCTGCTAAAATATCCTTCTTTCTAAAAGAAGTTAGATGATTGAAATCTATAGGTCTAGTTCTCCGCGAAGCTCCAGTACGTTTCTCTCCCAATTATAACGTGATCTAAGACTCGAATATCTAATTCTTCTCCAGATTTCTTAATCCTATCAGTTATATCTAGATCTTCAGGACTAGGATTAGGATCTCCTGACGGATGATTATGAACTAAAATTATTTTAGCAGCCGAATTCCTTATAGCCGGCTTAAATATTTCACGTGGATGAACAATAGCAGCATCCAAAACTCCTCTAGTTACTAATTCATCTTTAATTATTTGATTTTTAGTATCCAAAAGTAAAACAATGAAATTCTCTTGCTTCTCATTTCTCAAACCCTCTCTAAAATAGTCAAAAACATCCTTAGCAGAAGTTATTTTAGTTATAGGATTCTTAGAATTATTATAACGCTTACCTATTTCCCTTACCGCAAGCAACTGCATTGCCTTCGTCGGCCCTATACCCCCTATTCTTTGAAGCTCATCCATAGAACAATCAAATAATTTCTCTAAAGAATACATAGAAAGCAACCTATTCGCCATCTCAACAACATTCTCTTGCCAATTACCTATTCTCAAAATTAAAGCCAACAATTCAGCATCACTAAGAGCCTCTGGTCCTTTAGCCAAAAATCTCTCACGCGGCCTAGAAGAATCTGGTAAATCTTTTATCCTCATTTTAAAAGAAAATACTTTTCACGGTTTTAAATGCTTCCAACGAAAAGTTTATAAACTATAAGAGTTATAATAATTATAACGGTTATAATAAAATGGCAAAATACCAAGAAAAAAATACAACAATAGCAATACCAATGAGTGTAAAAGAAAGAATTCAGGAATATGGGCTAAAGGGAGAATCATATGCTGAAATCCTTGAAAGACTTCTAAAAAGTGCGAGAGAAAGAATGCTCAGAGATGTTGTTATGAACGAGGAAGGATGCATCTCTATAGAACAAGCCATGGCAGAGGCTGAAAAAAGATGGCCGAAATAATTATACCCGAGGATTTAAAAGAAAAAATATATAAAAAATTCAAAAATGAATCTACAGATGTTCTTAAGCTTCTTTACTCCTTAAAGGACAATCCAAAAAAGGGGAAAGAGCTCACTCAGGTTGGCGGAATTTTAATTAAGGAAATAAGATATAATTCTTTCAGATTCTATTTCATAGTTGACGGATATAAAATAAAAATCATGGACGATTCAGAACTATTAAATTTACTAATAAAATTTATAGCAATGTCTGATAAAAAGGATCAACAAGAAACAATAGAAAGGGTTAAAGATTTTTTAAGAGCAATTGGTAAGGAGGCGTTAAAGCAAAGCCCCTCGGCGATTGAGAGCCATAGACAGAACGTAAGTTCTGCTAAAGTATCCTTCTTTCTCAAAGAAGTTAGATGATTTTCCTATCCTAAAATCTAAGCACATCTTCTCTTTTCTCAATCTTTCGTTTAAATTTAAAAAAAGGAATATAAAAATGTTGGGGAGCACATGGTTGTACAAAGAGTCATTCTAATCTCTTCAAGACCTCGACAGGATTACAAGAAATCATCGCCCATTCTTTTATTTCTTCAAACCCTATCTTTTCATACCATTTAAGGGGATATTTACCCCTAAAGGTAAATGCATCAAAGCTAACTACATGGTATTTTTTTATAGCATAACCAAGAACGAATTTTAATAACTCTGTTCCTACTCTCTTCTTTTGATAATCAGGATGAATAAAGAATTCTGCATCAGACAAGTGATTTCCATCCCACCAAGGTTTGACACAAGTACAAAAGGCACCTACTATTCTTCTATCATATTCCACTAAGAAACATAGGTCTGGCTGTTTTTTTATCCAATATTGTAGCATAGGATATGCTGTTTTCTTAGTCCATCTCTCTCCAACATCAAATTTAGCATATACATCTGTAAAAATTTCTGCAAGTTTATCCAAATCCTTCTTTCTAATACGTCGAATGCTTAGTATCATTTTAACTCTCTTCCAATTAGAGGGGTTTAGATAGCTTTTAATTGTTACGTTATTGGGCAATTACGTAACAGAAATGTTTGGCTGACAAGTTCAAAGATAAAATTATAAGAAGAATGAAACTATTACAAAAACCATTTCTGCTCCAGAACCCAAACTCCTAAAAAGCCCATTAACTTTAAGGGGTTATGAAAAAAGAAGTTCTAAACATAACAATAACAGGTCCACGTTCTGTAGGTAAAACAACAATATCTAAGATTGTTGCTAAAAAATTAAATTTAAAATACATTTCTTCAGATGAAATAGGGCACAAGGCTCTAAAGAAACAAGGGGGATTAGATAAGGCTATTAAATCAGGCATAATTAAAAAGTTTATAGAAAAAAGAGGTTATGATTTAATAACTCGGATTTATAAAAAAGAAAAGAATTATATTTTTGATCTTTCAGGAGGTTCGTTTACATATAAAGATTTTCCCAGAGCTTCAGAAGAAGTAAGACAATTTGCCAAGAAGAATTCAGTTGTTATTGGTTTATTGCCTTCGAGATGTTTTATTCTATCTATATTTACTTTATTTTCTAGAGAAAAAAAGCGCGCTCATTTCAAAGACTTTAATAAATTAACTCTTTTCTGGAAGACATTAAAAAGACATCCTAGATTCTTATATATCTTGCGCAGAAATGCTAATTTTATCATATATATAAGAAATAAAACTCCTGAACAAATAGCTAATGAAATTGTAACTAAATATAGCCAATAGATTTGTTTTAGAATTACTTTCTTTTAAAAGCAATCTTAAACAAGAAGACATGAAGGTTATAAGGACAAACTTTGATAAGATTTAGTTTTTGAAAGCGTTCAATTAAACCGAGAGCCGGGATTCGGCCCTAGTATTAGTGGGGTGTGAATAAAACCTTCTAATTTAACTTAAATTTTTTATATAGTATCCATTTATCTTTTGGCTTTTTTAAAATACAAATATTATCCAGTTCTAAATCAAAGTCTGGTTTTTCTTTGGAAGCAAATTTGTATATTCTCTCAAATTTATCTTCTTCAAATTTTTCTGCAAGGGTCGCATGAAAATGAATATTTTCTTTATCGTATTGGTTCCAAGGAACCCATCTTAAATTTTCTAATTCTTTAACAAACTCTGCGTAAAGCAATTTCATCTCTTTCGATGGTTCAACTTCAATAAAAATTACTTTATTATCAAAATGCCCAATACCCTTTAATTTTATTTTAGTTTTGTTATTTTTATTGCAAAACTTTTTAAGTAGTACTTCAAGTTCTTGTAACTGCAATTTATTTAACAAGATAGTAAATCCCTTAAAAGTAATATGCGGGTCAACTTGATCCGAGATCTTAAAGATTTTAAATTTGTTCGCTATGTCGTTGGCTAATTTATTATGATAGGACTTAGCGTTTCCGTTTATAAGATAACCAATAAAATATTTACCCAATTTACCCATAGGCAGTTAAAATGTAATGAGATTATAAAACTTTTCTAAATCGATTTTGCGTATAAATACCCCCCCTAGTCATTATGATACTTCTAATCCTAATATTGGGGTTCTTCGCTTATAAAAACATTAGAGTAACTGGCGAAGTTGTGCTAATATCCGACAACTATGACAGGGAATTTGACTACAATAACTACTGCGAATACAATCCAGAGGCCGACACTTGTTTACCAGCGGTTAAATGCGAACTCAAGATAGGTTCAGGGGGCTATAAGTTTTGTTTGGGGAAATACTAAACATTATTTTAAATTAAATATCTTTAGTCGGATTACTTATCTTTCCTGCAATAATCCATGAAATCCCAGAATTTTGGCCAGGTTTTATTTACACAATCTGGATTAATAAAATTGTTTCGATCAAAACCATTAGGGAAGTATTTCATTGCAATTGCCTGAACAACTCTATGGTCTTCAGAACTAATCTTTCCCATTTTTACTTCATCCAAAGACTTTTCCATTTCTTCAAATCTAGGTGTTTCATGTCCTTCTAAACTAGGATATAACTGTCGGGCTTTTCCTTCATCAAGAAGATTAAAAGCTCTTGCAAAACAATAATCTTCTGCTTGTTCGGGTTCAAACTTAATTTCTCCTGTTTTTAAATAATTAACAAAGGCAAGAGCTTGATTTAAAATTGTAGGATCTTTTCTTGCCTCCCAGACTTTCCCAGACTTTCTTGCATCTTCCCAATGTTTTACTGCATCATATGTAACTTTAAGTTTAAATGGAGGATTATCGACCTTTTCTCTGTCTCCAAGAAGGTAAGCCATTGTAGCCCATTGAGAAGTTTTGCTATCTAATTCAAGAAGTTCTTCTGGAGAAAGATTAACAATTCCAGGATCATTGCAGATTGCTCCCCTCCCTATTCTTTTTACCAAGGTGTCTGAAGTTTTTATTTCTCTTTGAAGTTTTTCTTTCCAAGTATAAAATCTTGCGAATCTATAAATTGTTCCAGACTCTCCAACATCTATAGGCTTGGAAGGATTATCCCAATCCCTAATCACTCTATGTAAGGCTTTCATATCTCCTCCTAGATTTTGTTGATTTTCTAAAAATGTATTTATGTCAGAATAACCATTTACTAAATCAAGAACCCCCATTCTTATTACCCAAGATTTATCAAGGGGAATATACTGTAATATTTCTTCTATCTCAGATGGCATGATAATGGTTATTATGTACATTATTTAAAGATTTATATACAAACTGATTACTTTGATAAATGTTTACTTTGAAACCATGTCTTTTAATCGTAAATACTAAAATTGTTTAAATTCTGAGTAGTGAATATTTAAGGAAAGCTTTAAGGTACAAGGAGAGTTAATTATCCGGATGGCGCATTTACTCTTTCAAGTCTATTAAAATACATAGAACAATAATCATCTATTATATTTCTTGTTGTTATACCTGAATATAGCCTTAATGCTAATTCTTCTGCTTTTTCATCTATTCCTTCAATGTTAATTGTTAGTTTTCTTCCATGATATGGTTCCAATGTCATCAAACCCATTATAGATTTTCCACTTACTGATTCGTTTGCACTTGTCCCAGCTATCCTAAATCTAACTTCTCCCTGATAATGCATACATTGTTTTGTAATTAAACAACAAGGCCTTGTACACAAACCATAAAATAAACCAATCTCTACTTCTTCTATGGTGGTATATCCATCTTCTCTTTTTATTATAGGCATCCCTTGGTTTTCTGTTTCCATAAAATTAAAAATCTCTTTGGTTATTTAAGCATTGTTGTGATTAAGTTAAAAAGTGTTATCCCGTTAATATTTCCTAACAATATATTTTTAGATAGTGTTGCAGATGTTTCAATTGAATACGACGATTTTGCAGATTTAAAAAGAAAATTAAAGTCTATTATTTAATCCCAATACAGATTTTCATTTCGTCGGAAATGTTTTAAAAGAAGTTATTCTTTTCTTGGCTTTGGCAGAATTCTATTACCCCAATAATTTGTACTAATTCTTTCTACATGGGTTGGTCGAGTCCATTGAAGTTTATCAGAAGGATCAGGTCCAATTCTTTTAGTGAAGTTTGTGCCTCGTCCATCCTCACCATCTATTAGAACATCGATACTAATACTATTAGTTACTCCAGTGCCATAACTTATTCTAGGCACAGTCAAAATAAGCCTATTGCTATTGATTGTACCTATAATATCACCAAATCGATCATTATACAATTCGTCTTGATATACTCCTTGAATATTCGTCCCATATTGCTTTAGAGACAAAAAGTGAAAGTTATATTCTTTATCTGGACCATACCACCCTCCCCTCGAACCATGCTCATACCATACCCCCTTAACATTAGCTGTATTGGTAGTTACAAATTGTGACTTGTCTTCGTCAAGCCAATTATTAGCACCCAATGAAGAATTTATTGCAAGAGCAGTTCCAAGACATGCTCCTTGAATTAGTTTTCTTAATCCCATATTGAAATTACTCAACTAAACTATTTAACCCTTTCTTCGAAAAGTCACTACTCAGAATTTAAACAATATTAGTATTTTCCAAATAAATAATTTTCATCGTCGACAAATCGCAAAACAGCGACGATAAAATTTCATCCCCTCACCAGGAATCGAACCGGGATCACGCGGGTTCTGTCATTATATTCTAACGAATATAACCTTATCGCATTTCATCCTATTCCCGGGGGGAATGTCCATGCTAGTCATTGACTACAGCCACGTGCACTAACCTTTGTGCTATGAGGGGGTTATTTTATTCACCTTTTTAGAAGGTAAATAATAAGGAGATTAATCCTCTAATCTATGAATAATAGTTTGGTTTTTAAAAGTTAGTATTTCTTAAAACAAACATTATAATCGTCTTTTGTCGGTATTCAAATTAGATTTCGTAAAGTTACGCTTATGCCCAATACCATAACAACCAGAAACACTCTTTCTATTTTCTAACCAATTCTCTCTGGTTTATCCACAAAATAACTGCGACAGGCGCAATAAACCACCAACTAACCAAATAAGTTAGACCCAAACAAATAATTGCTAAAATAGAAAGATAAACAACTTTTTTATTAATCATTTTTACACTGACATTTTCCCCAAGACCAACATGGCTTTTCACCACGTAATAAGCAGACTATTAACATAATCACAGCCAAAATCATAACTACTGGAATAAAAAGCATAACAAAACTCTCTTCGTCTGGCATATAATTAGATATAATTGCAGATGACAATACTATTGCTATAAAAAATCCAAGAATGGCCATCCATCCATTTAGGCAACAAGGATACCATCCCCAGCCATAAATTTTTCTTTTGAACCAGATATCTTTCGATTCTTTCATATTTTTATAAGTAAAAATCGCCTTAAAAACCTAATCTTTTTCAACGCAACCCAGTTAACTTTAAAAACTACTTTTGCAAGTACATTTTTAGAAAAGAGTTCTGTGATGCACATGGAGAATGGAAGCTAATGATATTCAACCCGGAAGAAATACAGTTCTCGCAGAGAAATCACCGCTTTCTCCTAAAAAAATAGATCTTCCTGAATATTTACCAGAACGTGACGAAGATAATTATCCTTTCTTCAAACTAGCAGTAATCCCACGCAATGTTTCTCTTGGAGGACTAATAGAAGCTTTCGAAGAAAAAGCCAGGCCCGACTATGGAGAAGTTCAGATTGACTCATTTTTTGGAGGAGCTGAAAGAGTGGGGAGGTCAGAAAAGCTTGATTTCTATATGGGTGTGTTTCGGGTGGGTCGAGAAGAATCTGCTCTTGAAATATCTGCTTCCTCGGAAGCAATAGGAGATAAATATATAGGAATTGCGCGTAATTTAATCTTAGAGCATACTCACGGCCATCAACCACCACAAAAAAGCTCTTCTTAAAATTCAGGTGCCTTCTGCTCAGTTAAGAAATAAACAACATTTGATTCTACCTCATGTATTTGCCCATCTTTTTCAAAAACAGCCAAAGCCTGTGGTAACGCAAATTTTCCAACTACTCCAACCGTAGAATAAACAACATAACTAAATGATCTTTCTTCCCCAATAGACATATCTCCTATATCCCACTGTATTCTCTTATTGTTAGAATCTATCTTTGTTGGCTTAATTATGCTCGGTGCTTTCTCGTATATTTGAACTATTCCAGGTATTCTATCTATTAATGAAACATTTGAAACTCTTCTAACTGACTTTATACGCAACTTAATCCTTAGAGCAAATTGCCCAGAGCTTGTCTTTACAGGAACTACAGATTTTTCAATTAATATTTTAGTCTGAGTAAACCTTCTTATTCCTATAACAATTAATACAATTGCAATTATAATTAATATAGGTAACAAATAATTAGTCGTAACTTTTACATCAAATCTATCAGCAGGTCCAAGTTTTTTACTCCAGGAATATGTTATCCAAAAACCATTTCTACTTGTAGAATCTGGCTCTGCGCTAAAAGATGTAAATAATCTACTAATTATATCTTTTTTAATATCAACAACAACATTCTCATTTACATTTCCCCTATTTATTTTAGAAACTTCATTATTTATTATTAATATTCCATCAACTGTATTTTTTGTTTCAATTCCGATCTTTTCTCCAAGATATATTCTTCCCTCAAGGTTTTTTTCTCCTCTACTTGTTTGAAAAACAGCCTTCAATAAATAAGCACCAGCTTCAATCTTTTCTAACTTACTTTTTGGAATTTCAATACTAATCTCTGTTTTATCATTTGCTTTTATGTTGAAAGTTTGTTCTACGTCGAAAAACACAGAAGAGAATTTAGCGTGAACATTCCTTAATTCTATTCCTTCTTTATTTTGTATATAGAATGAAATCTTATCAGAATCTGGGCTATTTGCATCAGATGAAATTGTAAATGCATCCTCTATTCTTACCACTCTAACCAACATAGACTCATCATAATTAACATTTGTTTCTATATTTCTTAATCCAACTGAAAAAGAATAAGCAGCAGGCCCCTGTGCAACTAGTTCTTCTGTGGGATAAACTTCAAAAGATAAATCGTTTTTCCCACCATTCAAATAAAAGGAAGTTGACGGTAAAACCCTAACAGCTGTCAAAGTATAAATAACATAATTTCCCGGCTCTGCTCCATTTATAGTTACAGGAACAATCGCAGGTTGGCTAAACTCAGGAATAACCGCAATGTCCAAAGAATTCTGTGTTAACTCTAATCCAGATATAAAAGAGATGCATAAAAGCAATGTTAATACAATAATGAACTTTTTCATAATGTTTATCATACCTCCCATTATATAAATCTTTTTAATTTTTATTTTCTGCCTTCCAAGTTTAAAAAGGCCTTAGCATCTTCCATAAATTCTTCAGTTTTTTCTATTAATTTAACCTCGTATTCATCTTCCGTTGTTCTCATAATATACCTATCATAAATTCCTCTTAAGAATTTCCAAGCTGGATTTTTATCCCATGTTTCTTCCCAATCCTTCTTTAGTTTCGCACTAACTTCTAGTTTTACCTCTCCTTTATTCGTTTTGACCTTCTTCCCATTTTCTTCTGCTTCTGCATCAGCCATACCCAAAATATGCCACTTTACATCGATAAGATTTTGATAATAATCACTTATTTTCTTAGTAGAAGACCATTTTATCACTATTTCTTTACCAAAGGAACTGACTTTCTCTGTGTATTCTTTTTCAAGCAATAAGTAATCTTCATTCTTGAACCAATTATAACAGAAATTATAAAAATCAGCATAATTAAACAACCCCTTGTGTTTAATATTACCCTTCAACACATCTTTTTCTTCGCCCATTTCATTTAATTAAGGTAATTCAGTATATTTAAATGTTTTTAAGGCTACTCAATTTCAATTTTCATCACAATAATTCTTATAAATAGAAAAAAAGTCGATATCACATGACAAATAATGTTTCACCAGACAATACGGAAAGAATGATGGGAAGAGATGCCCAAAGAAATAATATTCTAGCAGCACGAGTTTTAGCAGAAACCGTTAAAACAACGTTAGGGCCACGTGGCATGGATAAGATGTTGGTAGATAATGCAGGTAATATTACAGTCACGAATGATGGAGTTACTATTCTGTCCGAAATGGAAATAGAACATCCTGCAGCAAAAATGTTAGTAGAAATTGCTAAAACACAAGAAGAAGAAGTTGGAGACGGCACAACAACGGCCGTAATGCTTGCAGGAAAGCTTCTAGAAAATGCAGAAAAGTTATTAGATCAGAAAATCCATCCAACAATAATTACAAGAGGATATAGATTTGCAGAAGAAAGAGCCCAGCAAATACTAAAAGAACTAGCGGCAGAAGTTTCAACCGAAGATGAATTGTTAAAAATTGCTCAAACTGCGATGACAGGTAAGGGCGCAGAGCACGCTAAAGAAAAGTTATCAGAACTAATTGTAAAAGCCGTAAAAATAATTGCAGAAAATGGAAAAGTAAATCTTGATAATATAAAAATAGAAAAAAGAAAAGGACATTCTATTGAAGAATCAGAATTAATAGAAGGAATTGTTTTAGACAAAGAAAGACTATCCCAAGAAATGCCATCTTCCATTGTAAGCGCAAAAATTGCACTATTAGATTGTGCCCTAGAAATAAAAACTCCAGAAAGAGAAACTAGAATATCTATTTCTTCCCCCGAGCAGCTTCAGGGTTTTCTAAATCAAGAAGAAGAAATTTTAGCTTCAATGGTTAATAAGGTAGTCTTATCTGGTGCAAACGTTGTAATTTGCCAAAGAGGAATAGATGACGTTGCACAATTTTATTTAGCTAGAAAAGGAATCTACGCAGTAAGAAGAGTATCTAGAACTGATTTACAAAAATTAGCTAAAGCAACTGGCGGGAAGATAATTTCTAATTTAAAGGAGCTATCAGAAAAGGAATTAGGTTTTGCAGAGAAAGTAGAGGAAGTTAAAGAAGTAGACCAGGGGATGACATATATTACTGGTTGCAAAAACCCAAAAGCAATTACTCTTCTAATTAGAGGAGGAACAGACCATGTTATAGACGAGGTTGAAAGAGCAATTCGTGATGGTCTGGGTGATCTGGCAACCGTAGTAGAAGATCAAAAAGTCGTAGCTGGTGGTGGAGCAGTAGAAATAGAACTATCTAAAAGATTAAAGGAATTCTCAAGAACACTAAAAGGTAGAGAGCAACTGGCGGTCGAGCAGTTTGCATTAGCAATGGAATTTATACCGACAACGCTAGCAGAGAATGCAGGAATGGACCCATTAGATACTTTAACAGAACTAAAGATGTCACACGAAGCAGGGAATAAAAATCACGGGCTAAATCTTTTTAATGGAACAATAGAGGACACCTTAGCAAGAGGTATTATAGAGCCTCTAAGAGTTAAAACTCAGGCAATTTCTTCCGCGTCCGAAGTTGCAATAATGATTTTAAGAATCGATGACGTAATTGCCGCAGGAAAACCGAAACAGAAATCTGCGAATATGAATGGCATGATGGATTACGAATAGTTATATTGCTAAATAATAGTAACGTGTGGAAAGATTTATAAGTATTATTTTTTGCGTTAAATTATGGAAGGTCCAATAGAAATATTTACTACCTCTAATAGGCCCAGAGAATATGCATTAGCTATGCAAATTCTGACTAACAATTTGCCAACCGAAGAGATGAGAAGAACTGCCCGTTATTTATTAAATAATCCCAATAATCCGAAAAGAACATGGGCGCTTTCTTGTGGCTCTGAAATTATTGGCGCCTCAGTCTGCGATAAAATAACCGCCAAAAGAGCTTATTTAGAATTTTTGTTACTTCTTCCAGATTATAGAAAGGCTGGGCTGGGAAGAAGATTTCTTTCTGAGATAGAAGATAATCAAAGAAGCCGCGGAGTTAAGGAGATAGAAGCAGATACTAGTGAGGATATAACTACCAAGTGGATGATCCACCACGGGTATAAGGTTGTTGAAGTCGTAGATGGATCCTATAATCATTTAAAGACACTGTATTCTTGAATATCCAAATCTTTTTGAGTTAAAACTAGGTAGTCGATAACTTTCGGATGTAATATATTCTTTTCTCTAAAATAGAATAATCATATCAGAACTGCAATCCAAATTATCAAAGTTAGACATTACTACAAAGTGGTGACAAAAGCGAACATTTAAGTACTTGCTACAACTAGTTAAATTATGGAAAACACATCAAAAGGAGACAAAGTAAAGAAAAATATTATTGTAGTTTTAATTGGGATATTAGTGGTCCTCTTTATCGTTATAGTAACCTTAGTATTACAATTAACTACTGTTCAAACCCTAAGCTTAAGCTGGGTTTTAACAACTTTTTATGCCGTTTTTGGAATTTTAACCGTAAATCCTAAAATCAATCCTGTTCAAATAATTGAAGTAGAAGTTATAAAAGAAGTTCCTGTTGAGATTGAAAAAGAAGTATTTGTGGACAGGCCAGTAATAGTTGAAAAAGAAGTTCCTATTCAAATCCCTATAGAAAATAAGACTATTCAAGTTGTTGAAAAACCCGTTGAGGTCCCGGTATATATAGATAGAGTTGTCTACAAAGATAAAAAGGTTTATGTAGAAAGGAAGAGAAAAAAGCTTAACATACCTAAATATGCGTTTATAGGTTCAACAGAAACAAGAACTTATCATAAGAGAACTTGTAAATTTAGCAAACTTATTAAGAATAAAAACAAGGTACATAGCAATACAAAAGTAACATTTAAAAGAAAACACTTTAAAGGTTGTAAGTCTTGCATAAACGTAAAGAAAAAATAAGCTTAAATTCTGGTAGTATCTGCCAACCCTAATCTTTTTAAATTAATATCAGATCATAGTGAATGTGGTAGTTAACGATAATGTAGTATAATATATTTTTTGCATTGAATTCTTTAATTTTAGTAACCGAACAAATTATCATATTCTTTATGGTCCATCCAATCTAAGAAAACAGAAATAATCTCTATTTTTGTAGGAGTAGTAACTGAATAAAGTAACCGCCAAGCATTTGGAAGGTTATATTTCCAGAGATTGGTTATTTTATATTTTTGAATCCATTCTTTAGGAATCTTATCTTTAGAAAGCTGAATTCCACAAAAAGCATTTTCTTTTATATCCTCTCTAGCCTTAAGAAGTTGTTTGGCAAGTTCAGGATCGGTTTCTTTTGCTTCGATCCATGCGTCTCTAACCTTCTAATCAGCAAAACAACATCGTCACTTGGCTTCACTATTCCCATTTTACTCCTTTTTTCTTCAATAATTGTCCTGCTTCTGGGCTCCAGATATAACCAATTTTTCCTTCTGAATCAACTGCAATTTTGTTTATACTCAAAAGATATCCAATTATAATCTTATATGTTTGATACATTACCTTCTTAGGAAGATCTTTCCAGAGTTGGTAAACCTTAAACTTTCCGCTATGTTCTTCAATAAACTTTTCAACCATTAGCACGGTGTCTAATCTAGGATATCTGGCAAATTCGTTCTCCTTCATTAATTCCCCTATCTCTTCCATTCTTATATCATCTGATATAAGTATTTAAATCTTTCTATACGCTGACCAAATCGTAGCGGCAAATAAGAAGTTAATAACCTTTTGGTATAATATATTTTTAATTTAGAATAGATCCAATAATAGATTTTACCAAGATTTTTTGAGAATCCAGTATGGTTTCATTTCTAATGTTTAAATTAGATAGGTCTGTGCAGGCAAAAATTATTCTTTCTGCACCCCTTTCTCTTAAGTTGGTCATTATCTCCGTAATATCCTTTTTATCCTTGGGAGTATTTGTTTTCCTTATTGTTCGGATAATTATTTCTGAAACCTCTTTCTGTTCTTCTTTATTTGGGTAAATGACTTGAAATCCTCGATTTTCATACAACTTATCATTTACTGTTTTTTGGGTACCGATTATCCCTATCCTCTTAAATTTTTTTGCTTCTTTGCTAACTTCTGTTACTAAGTCAGTTATTTCTAGATTTGTTTGAGATTTTAACCTAGGGAGAAGTGCATGCAGAGTATTACAAGGTAAAATTATAAAATCGGCTCCAGCACTTTCAAGATGTTTTATTGATTTTATAAGATAGGGTAAGATTATATCGCAGGATTCCGAGTGTACGATTATTTTACTCTCTATCTCTTTTGGGAAAGCTACGTTAGAAATTAGTATTCCAGGGATACTCCCCAGCAAAAGACATAGCTAGAGCTAAGTAAATCCTTGCTGTTGTTTCGGGCCCTAATCCACCCAAGATTCCTGGAATTTTCATAATTTAAAAATGTAAAGAGAGTTTTTAATCTTTTCTAATTCCAATATATTTTTAAATCCTCAAAAGGTCGTATTGTTAGGCAGTCGTGGTTAAGTGGTAGAATATGACCTTGCCAAGGTTGTGACCCGAGTTCGATTCTCGGCGACTGCACTCAATTTCATCGTCGAAAAGTATATTCTCTTTTAGCGAGTTTTATAAAAGATTTAAATACACCCCAAAGGAGTAATATCATAAGATGGCAACAATACAACCAGAATGTTTAATATGTAAGGATTATAGAGAGCCTCAAACTAATAGATGGTATTCTCCTACAACTGAACAAAGAAGAACAAATTACCTCCATGATGTTAAATTTTCGCATGGTTTTTGTCCACCCTGTCACGTACTGTCTATGAGAAAGGATGGATGTACAGAGGCAGAAATAGAGAGGATAGTTAAAGCAGTAGAGTCCACGGAATAATCTGCTAAAAATATAAAAAATAGATTCTTCTCGTAATTGTTCACTTCTAATCCGTTCTCGGCAACAACATTTAATCCCGAGTAAAGCTTATATATCTAATTAAACAACATATATTATGGACACACACATTGCTATCTATAATAAAGGACTAGTCGCACGAAAAAGATCTAGAGGAAACATTAGAAGTCTAAAGTCATTAGGAATAACAAAAACACCATTTCACGCGCAAAAGGAAAGAAGACGTGAAAGATACAAAAAAACAGGCGACAGAATGCGTGAAAGATACAGAAAATCTAGAGGACTTAGAAAAGACGGAAGAAAAAGACGTAGAAGAAGATAGTTTTTAATCTAATTTTTTCAATTCTTCAAATAATTTTGCTTGAGCTCTACTTAATCTTTTAGGCGTATTAACTGTTATATTTACAAACTGATCTCCAAAGTGCGAGCTATTCAAATGCGGAATTCCTTTTCCCTTAAGTCTTAAAACGCTTCCAGATTGCGTTCCACTAGCTACCTTAATTTTTATTTCCTCAGAAGATAAGGTAGGAATTGAAATTTCTGCACCCAAGGCCGCCTGAGAGAAGCTTATTGAAAGATCCATGAAAATATCAAACCTATTTCTCTTGAAAAGCTTATGCGGCTTAACTTTAATTAATAAGTATAAATCTCCTTCTGCACCATTCTTCGTCGCATTTCCCTCACCCGGAATCCTTAAGGTTTGTCCATTATCAATTCCTTTAGGGATTTTTATCTTAACTTTTTCCCGACTATCAAAAACGCCTCTCCCGTCACAATGTGGACAAGTATTCTCAGGTATTTGTCCCTCTCCATTACAGCTATCACATCTAGCAACCTGACTAATCATTCCAAACGGAGTTCTTTGATTAATCTTAATTCTACCCTGTCCATTACACTTAGAGCATTTCCTAAACGCCTTATTTTCTGCGCCAGTTCCATCACACAACTCACATGAAATATCTTTTTTTATCGAAATCTCTTTCTCACAACCAAATACCGCTTCGTTAAATTCTATAGTCATTTCATAACGTAAATCTGGATCAATCTCTTCTTCCTCATAGCCACCAAACCCATTTCTGAATAAATCTCCAAAAATATCTTGGAATCCTCCGCTCCTAAAACCAGACGAAGAACCACCACCAAAAGGACTTTCCCCGCCCATATCGTATTTCCTTTTCTTTTCTGGATTAGTTAGCGTACTATAAGCCTCATTTATTTCCTTAAATTTATCCTCGTGTTCATTTTTCTTATCAGCAGAAACTTTATCGGGATGATATTTTAAAGCTAGTTTTTTATAAGCTTTCTTAATAACTTCATCAGAATCAGTCTTCTTTACCCCCAGAATTTCATAGTAATCTTTTGCCATTCTAGATTAGAAACTCATGGTTTTTTAAAGGTGATGTAGGAGAATATTATACAAAAGAGAGCAAGTTCGAAACCGGGACTCAGTATTAGTATTAGTGGTGGGCATAAATAAAATTTAAATAGTAGATTTCTTAAATAATAAAATGACCGAACGAAAAAATCTTCCATTTAGGAAAAATTGCGAAGGATATTTAATTTTTGAGGATAGTCTTATTGGTAGAGATACGGAATGGAATTATATTGATTTTCCCGGTGGAGGAGTTGACGATGGCGAAGACTTAAAAGAAGCTTTGAAAAGAGAAGCTTTTGAAGAAGCAGGAGTTATTTTAGATGGTGAACTAAAAGAAGTTGGAAGCATAAAAACCATTTGGCCAAGTGACTGGGCTAAAAACGAAAAACAGAAGAAAAGATTTGAAAAATATCAAGGTGATGATATGCACTTTTTTATTGGAAAAGTAAAAGAGTTAGTTGAACCAAAAGGAGATGGTGAAGAAGAAGGTTGGGATGTAAATGAAAGGCTAATGCCTATTAAAAAAGCAATAGAATTAGTTATGAGCTATAAACCATTTCCAAAAGAACTCGAACAATATTATGAGTTTAAATTAAAAATATTAAGAAGTTTATTAAAAAAGTAAGAAATCTTCATTTCCCTCATCTAAACCCTCACTCTTGAAACCATTCGGTTAAATTGGGAGCCGGGATTCAATTTATCATCGATGGTGTTTTTTATAAAATGCTGGAATCGAACCCAATTGAAATTTTATTATTCTTTATTCATTTCAATACAATAATACTTATAAATCTAAAAATTTCCATTAACCCGTGGTTACATTTACCTTGACATTCTATCCTATTATTAAAACTCTCGAAGCGGGAGGAAGAATTAGTTTTAAAGATTTAGCTGAAAAATTAATAAGTACTGTTCCGGGTGTATTCAGAGATGAAAAGATGGTACAGAGGGCTATTGAAAATTATAGTGGATGTTTAAAATATGATGGTGCAACAGTAAGTTTTGATCGAGATGCCAGAAATTATGCAAAATACGGAATAATGGAAAGACAACTCCAGTCTCTTTTACATAAATCAATTCCCAACATGGAAGAGTTTCAGCTTTATCCATTCAAGACAAGAAAAAATTCAGTAACATGCTATTTGGGTGCGCCCTGGAGCCATATTCCTATTGGAGAAGAAGAAAAAGAAGAAGGAGTAGATTTTCCAAGTCATTGTGATTTTAGGAAAGATGGCGTGGATGGATGCGGTTTAGGATGCGGAGCTTCTGATGAAGGTTTTGTGTAGGAATAATCAATAATATCTTTCATCTTCATCCAGACCCTTAAAATAATAACTAGGATAATTACTAGAATCAGGCAAATATAAAACATAATTAACATTTATAAACTCCTTATCGTTATTAATTTCATGAAGAAGAGATTACAGATGACTTTAGTCTTTATGGGAATGTTTTTATTTGGCGTGTTTTATTTATCTGAATTTATTTTTGCAGCAACAGAAATCCCAGGATATGCAGACGTTTATATTAATCCAAATGGGACAATGATGGGCTTTAATCTTTTATGGACTCAGAATTATTCTGGAACCTCAGATGAATTTGGAGGGATAGTTATAGAAAATGGAATAGGCTACACTGCTTCTAAAAACGATACGGGAAATATTACTGCTTTTAACGCATCAACAGGAGATTTAATTTGGACAGTTTACATGGGAAAATCGGATGGAACGCCCCTTCTAGATAACCAGGGGTCCTTTGTTTACATTAATATCTGTGAGTCAGGAGAATTAAACGGAGTTTACAAGTTAAATAAATCAACAGGGGAAACCATACTTTATAATAAAACTTGTGCTCTGGGAGTTGTACCGACCATGGTTCAAAACAATAACCTTATCTTTGGTAATTGTGATAGTGGGACAATCTACGCCTATAATAAAAATAATCTTACTGTTAACTGGAATTATAGTATCAGTGAAGTATGCGGGTCAACAACTCCTCTTTATTATCAAGACACCCTGACTATTGCTCGTTATTCTGGTCCCTACTTGAACTTAAACGCATCAACAGGAACACAGATTTGGCAAGTTAATCCATTTGGGGGAAGGAATTGGGATATTCAACCATCAATAGCAGACGATACAATATACATGGGCTCCAAGCATGCACCCTTCGGAATAGGTGCATTTAATTTAACGACAGGAGAATTAATCTGGAATAGAACAGATCTGGGCGGTGTACTTTCTCAGTTTGCAATATTTGAAGATAAACTATTGTTTGGATCTAATGCGAATTTAAGAATTTTAAACAGAAGCAACGGCTCGACTATTTGTTCATATCTAACTGGAGCGGGAGATATCTATCAGGGGCCTTCTGTCTCTAATGGAATTGCATTTTTTGGAACAGAAAGCCCATTCCCATTTAACACTTATGATAATTTTATTTATGGAATAAATATCTCAGATTGTTCTCTTCTTTGGAAAAATAAATTAATAAAAGGCATAGATGCTGCTCCAGCCATCGCCAAAGGAACACTTTTTGCGAAAGATAATGGCAGAAGAGTCTATGCTTTTGAATTAGGCAATGGCACAGAAGAATGGAATTATTTGGGTCATAATTCAAATGGAACAAGTTATTGTTCTAATTGTTTAACTGCCCTTTCAGGGGTAGAAGTTATTTGTAATAACTATACAAGTCTAGATTTTAAATGTGTATTAAGGAATAACTATCAAAAGCAAATCAACGCTTCTTTAATTTACTCTTCTTTGGGGAATTGGTATAATAACGCAGGAGAGATGATCTCAAACGTCTCTAATATTACCCGAACTCTAAATTCATATGAAAATCAGACAATTTATTTTTTTAATGATTCTTCTTTAAATGGTTCGCTTTTTATTTATTTATTTCCTATTGAAAATTCCTCTTCGCAAGACAGGCAGATTATCTATAATCTTTCTGATACATTAAATGTCCTAAATTGTTCTCTATATTTAAACGGAAACTTTAATCAATCGAATTCTTCAATCTTAAATAAATCCTCCAACAATTCCATAAATCTTTCAAGTCTAGCAGTAGGAAATTATAATATCTCCATCTCCTGCACAAATGAAATTAATTATATTGGGTTTTCTTCAAACGTTTCGTTTAGTGTTCTAGCCATTCCACTAATTCAAGAAGAAATGACTTCTTTAAGTTCAAGAGGTTATGCTTACTATACTTTAAATCAAGAAACAGAAAAAGAATTAAGTTTATTCAAAAATAATCAAATAACACTTAAATTTGCAAACCAAACCCACACCCTAAAAATTCTTAACTTAACAAATAACTCTGCTTTAATAGAATTAAGATCAAATCCAATTTTAGTCTTTCTTC
>Ga0268276_1001465_pt1 | contig 23085 bp, 10 predicted proteins | sample saktaG_4_FD_190145 | JGI IMG/M metagenome (GOLD analysis project Ga0268276, IMG submission 190145) | Saline water microbial communities from Sakinaw Lake, British Columbia, Canada - sak_2010_1_5_45m | ecosystem: Environmental > Aquatic > Non-marine Saline and Alkaline > Saline ... | reverse complement strand
ATGTTGAAGCAACCAATGCCGGATGTACAAGCAACCCGCGTACTTCTGTCGTTGCAACAGTAAACACCAATGTTACCGCCAGTGTAAGTATATCGGCCAATACCGGAAATTCTATTTGTAGTGGCACTAACGTCACCTTTACGGCAACTCCCACAAACGGAGGAGCCACACCATCTTATCAATGGACATTAAATGGAACAAATGTTGGAACAAATAGTCCTACTTATTCAAATAATACGCTGGCTAATGGCAATACGATTAGCTGTGTAATGACTTCGAGTATTTCAAGTTGTATTACCGGTTCGCCTGCCACATCAAATACCATTACGATGGTTGTTGGAACAAGCGTGCCGGCCAGTGTCAGTATTTCCGCTAATCCGGGAAATACAATTTGTCAGGGGACGAGTGTGACTTTTACAGCAGTACCGACTAATGGCGGAGCTACTCCGAATTACCAATGGAAAAAAAATGGCACTGATATTTCCGGTGCTGTGTCTAATATTTATACCACAAGTTCGTTGGTTCAAGGCGATGTTATTACTTGTGTCATGACAACAAGTTTGGCATGTGCTACCGGTTCTCCTGCTACCAGTAATGGAATTACAATGACGGTGAATTCCGTTCCAACGACCGCGACAATCAGCACAACACCGCTAAACTATTGCGGTACGCTGGTAAGTGGAGCATTGGGCGGAAATACCCCGGTCGTTGGCACAGGAGCATGGAGTCAGGTTTCCGGTCCCGGTACAACAACCTTTAGTGATTCTACCTCCGGTTCATCGACAGCCACCGCCACTGCCTATGGAACCTATGTATACCGCTGGACCATCAGTAACGAAACCTGTACCCCAAGTACGGCAGATGTTACAGTAAATTATTATGCAACTCCAACAGCAACGATCAGTGGAACAACCACGGTTTGTCAAAACGCAACTTCTCCGAACATAACATTCACCAATCCTCAAAATTTGCCCGTTACAATTACATATGATATAAACGGGGCTAATCAAACGACAATAAACGTTGACGCAAGCGATTCAGCAACTGTGGCCGCTTCAACAACTACTGCGGGAGCATTTGCTTACAATTTAGTAAGTGTCGTTTATCAATCTGCACCGGCATGCTCAAATACAATATCAGGAACGGCAACAGTAACGGTAACTCCAACAGTAGGCACACCTGTTTTCACACTGGGAGCAATATCAACCCGTTGCCAGGGTGCAGGCACAGTAACCTACACGGCTACTGCAACCGACAACACCGGAATAACATACAGCCTCGATGTGACTTCTATAGCTGGCGGTAACAGCATTGTAGCAGGTACAGGAGCAGTAACATATATAGCAGGATGGAGCGGGACATCAATCATCACGGCCAGCGCAGCTGGTTGTAACGGGCCTGCCACAGCAACACATACGGTAACGGTAACTCCGACAGTAGGCACGCCAACAGCAATAACAGTATCGGCAGGTACCGAGCCCACATGCCAGTTGCCCAATGGAACAACTACAACTACTTATGCAACAACAGCTACTAATAACACTGGTTATAACTGGTCGTTAAGCGACGTAGCGGCAGGGTTAATAGGCGCTGCCTCAGGTGTAATGACCTGGGCAAACGGCTTTTCAGGCAGTGTCGATATACAGGTAACTGCCAATGGCTGTAACGGTCCTTCTTCGCAGGTAATAAGAACGGTAACGGTAACTCTAACAGTAGGCACACCTGTTTTCACACTGGGAGCAACATCAACCCGTTGCCAGGGTGCAGGCACAGTAACCTACACGGCCACTGCAACCGACAACACCGGAATAACATACAGCCTCGATGTGACCTCTATAGCTGGCGGTAACAGCATTGTAGCAGGTACAGGAGCAGTAACATATTTAGCAGGATGGAGCGGAACATCAATCATCACGGCCAGCGCAGCTGGTTGTAACGGGCCTGCCACAGCAACACATACGGTAACGGTAACTCCGACAGTAGGCACACCTGTTTTCACACTGGGATCAACATCAACCCGTTGCCAGGATGCTGGCACAGTAACCTACACGGCTACTGCAACCGACAACACCGGAATAACATACAGCCTCGATGTGACCTCTATAGCTGGCGGTAACAGCATTGTAGCAGGTACAGGAGCAGTAACATATTTAGCAGGATGGAGCGGGACATCAATCATTACGGCCAGCGCGGCTGGTTGTAACGGACCTGCCACATCAACACATACGGTAACGGTAACTGCAACCGGCATCTGGCTTGGTACAACAAATACCGATTGGAATACGGCTTCCAACTGGTGCGGAGGGATTCCGACTTCTTCATCAGACGTGGACATTCCATCAACCGCTGCAAACCAGCCCATAATTGGCGCATCAGGCGGATTGTGCCGCAATATCACAATCAATGCCAGCGCTTCATTAACCATCAGTGGTTCTAATACTTTAACTGTAAGCGGTAACTTTACAAACAACGGAGGAACATTCAGCCCGGGTACGGGAATAGTTACATTTAATAGTGCAAGCAACCAGGCAATAAACGGAACGGCTGTGAATCAAACTTTTTATAATGTCATAGTCAATAAAAGTTCAAATACATTAAGCGTCAGTGGAAGCACTACTTCCCTCACAGTTAATGATCTGACGGAAACCTCAGGAAACTTTACTGCTCCAGCCACCTTAGGTATCAATGGAAATCTAACCCTCACAGCCGGAACATTTACTGCCGGATCAACTACCACGATAGCCGGCAACTGGACAAACAACGGCGGAACCTTTACCCCCAATAGCGGTACAATAAATTTAAATGGTTCAGGCTCGCAAACAACAGGCGGAACATCTTCTACAACCTTTAATAACCTGACCTTAAACAACTCGGCTGGTGCATTGCTGGCTCAATCCCAGACTGTAAATGGTACACTTACGCTAACATCAGGCACCATGACAGTTGGAGCCTATACATTGACAATAGCAGGAAATTCTCCTGTCAGAACGAGCGGGACCATCAATGCCGGCAATTCCGGTGCAACCCTTGCTTTTACAAATTCAGGCGCAATAACCCTTCCTGCCTCCATTTTCACAGGGGCAGTTAATAATATGACGATTAATGGGGCCGGCGGAGTTACCGCTAACAACGATTTTACAGTAAATGGGGGGTTGTATCTTCAAAGCGCAAATCCATCTGCTATAAAAGGCAGCCTTGACATGGGCAGTAGTTCAATTCTGACTATGGGAAGCAGCGCCACAACCATTGGATTGGGTGATGTTACAGGGATTGTGAAACGGACAACCCTGGTTGCCGCCACTTCATATACATTTGGTAATCAGTTTACGACAACTACTTTTTCTTCCGGAGGAACCATGCCGGCAGAACTCAGTTTCAAAATCAGTCTTGGGACGGCGCCTTCATGGAAAACGGATGCTATACTTCGGACCTATGATATTGTGCGTTCAGGAGGAAGCGGCAATACCGTGACATTAAACCTGCATTACCTTGATAGCGAACTCAACGCCAATCCGGAAGCCGATTTGTTCTTGTGGGATTATCAGGCGGATATACCGGAAATTGATGCACATGAGAAAACAAATGGCAGTACTATTGACAAATGGATTGGAATTTCAAACCTTAATATCTCTTATTTTCCGACTGTCTTTGATGATCATATCTGGACACTGTCAAAAGAAATATATGTGGTGTTAGAAGGCTCAAGAGGGTGGCGCATGATCTCCTCGCCCACTGCCACCAGTTACGGGGACCTGCTCAGCGGGTTTATAACACAGGGGGCTACCGGTTCCACTTATCCGCTCAACCAACCCAACTGTCTTTGGTTTGATGAAACCGATACCCTCACTACCAACATGAGCTGGCGTACTATGGGCAACCTCACTAACAGCATTACCCCCGGACGCGGTCAATTCTTCTATGTATTTGATTCGGTTTCCGGTGCCTACAACGACACCTTGCCCCGCAAGATGAGCGCCGGAGGAAACGCTAATTATACCAGCGGAACCTTCTCCTTCGGTGGTGGAAATCAGCCCGTAACCTTTTCTCCCAGGGCAGGAGGACAAGTAAACACAGGCCCCGGCGATACCATCTTTTATGATACAAATATCAGCGATGAGGGCTGGAACCTGCTGGGAAACCCGACTTATTCCACCCTCAACTGGGATGCTCCGACCGGCTGGACCAAAACTAACCTGGATAACACCATCTATATCTGGGATCCCCAAGGCAACTCCGGCAACGGCGAATACAAGGTTTGGAATGGCACTACCGGTTCTTTAGGCGATGGACTGATCGCCCCCTACCAGGCCTTCTGGGTGCATGCATCTGCAGCCGTCCCGGAGCTGAATTTTACAAATAGTGTGTTGACGTCCGGCGGCACCTTTTACGGCGGTGGCGTTTATTTAAAATCACAACAAGCCGGCAACCCCTCTGCCATTAACCTCAGCCTGAATGCCGGCGGGTTGCAAAGCGCCGCGATTATTTCATTCATGACAGATGCCAAAGTAGGGCCCGATATTTGGGATGCCTACCGTCTTGAGCCGCCTTCTGATTCCTGGCTGGAGTTGTTTACCTTATCTTCACCTTCACACACTATGCCGCTGGTGATCAACAACCTCCCTGTTGACAAGCCGGATTTTCTCGATCTGCCACTCTTTGTTGGCGGTCAGCAGCATGGCCAAAGTCTGGACGGAAACTACACCCTGCATTGGGAACTGCCACCCGACTGGCCGGCAGACTGGGCCATCAGCCTGCACGATAACCAAAGGGAGAAAGCCATCTCCATGAGCAGCAATCAAAACTACGACTTCGAATTCTATAGTACCAAAAGCAGCGCAGCGACCTTGGATTCAATAAGCATCCCTACGATGCCCATCAGTATTATTAATCCTGTTTCCCAAAAAAGTACGCTTAAGAGTACCGACCAACTGCCACCTTTTTCCATCATAATTCAAAAAGGCACTTTAGACGATAATCCCGCGTACATGGCGCCACAGGCAAAGCTGCTGCAAAACTATCCCAATCCTTTCAGCAACATCACCACCCTGCGCTTCAGCCTGCCCCTGGCCGCGAACGTGACCCTTGAAATCTTCGATCTTTGCGGACAAAAACTGGAAGTGGTGGTGGCCAACAGGTATTTCGAAGCCGGCATACACAACATGGTATGGTATAGCTGCGGTAAAAAACCGGGTATTTACTTCGTGCGTATGAAAACCAAAGAAACTAATGAAGTCATTAAACTGATCATTCAAACATGAATAAGTCCATAGTGAGGCTGTTAGCCTTCGTCTTGTCTCTTTTATTTTTCTCAAACCTTCATGCCCAGAATGCTGTCAGCATCACAGCATCGGCTACCGTGATCGAAATCAGCGAGATTGAGTTGGTGACCATCAAAGACATGAATGTTGATGAAGCCTTTGCCGAAAACGGGATACTGAATATCTCGCCCGTCACCGATATGAATGCGGGGGAGTTGCTGGTAATGGGCCGGGCCAATGCGCAGATGCGAATTACCTCCCCGGACCAGACTGTGCTGGTAAACACCTCAGGGCAGGGGACCCTTATTTTTCATTATGTTTTAAGCGGTTTCTGGTCAGATAACAAGCAAGCATCCGAAATCCTGGATGCACCCGATCGCATACTTCAATTCAACGAAGAAGGAAAATACTACCTGTGGGTTGGCGGGCGGGTGGACATCAACAATGCACACCCTGGAAATTATGAAGGCGAATTCGTTCTTGAAATAGAATATATTTGACCATGCAAACCGGCACAAAACATATTTTCCTGTTGATCTCCACCACTATCCTGGCGATGGCAGGCGCTCTCAATGCCCAACACATCAGTTTTGGCACATGGGCCGGCGCCGGCCTCACCCTGACAAATGGCACCCCCTACGATCTCAATTTCAACGATAAAACACCTTTAATAATAACAGGAACTAATCAAATCGTACCCATTTCACTCATCGATGAGGAAGCTGCTGTGCTGACCATTGAAGGCACCGAATACCTGGATGTGACGGTTTACGTGGATGCCCCGCCAACACTTGAACTGGATGCCACGAACAGCATTCCGCTAAGTATCAGGTTCGCTTATTCCAACCTGGGTCCGGCGGATATTGCGACCGCTAAAATCCAGGCCGTGGAGGTACCGGCCGGGTTCAACTCGGCCACTTTTCCCATTTTCCGGCGCACAAGTGGACCGCCAGGTCCACCGCCAACACCCCCGCTTGAAGGGTACACTCCGCCACAAAAAACGGCTTACCTGTTTATTTACGGCACGCTGGGGCCTGTGGGCGATGTGAATGCAGGACTTTATGATGGAACTATTAATGTGACGGTAGAGTATAGTACCTATTAGTGAAAAGGGGCAATAGAAAATAATTGATAATTGAAAATGTACAAAGAGATAAGCCGGAAGATGAAAAATGAAAGTAAAAAGTGGGTGATCATCCTGCTGCTTGCGCCTGGATTGTATTCCGGGGTGGTGCAGGGGCAGTTCATGCGGATGAACTTCGAAGTAAAAGCCAATGTTCGCATGGAGCAGATTATGCCATTTGATTTTAACACAACCGCTCCATCATCTGATATTGAAGTGGAGAGTGGAACACAAATCCTGCAAGCTTCGGGTGTGTATTCCCTTGTTGGCTTGGAAAACATATCGGTGATGGTACGTGTGGAAGCGCCCAATGTGCTGCTTGACGAGCAAAACAATACTATTCCTTTTGAGCTGACGATGGCCTGGCAGAACGACGGCACACAGGACGAAGCAACCGCAAAACCGGCCAAAGACAATAAATCTGTTTTCCCACTGAGTAACAGCGGCCTGTTGATTAAAAATATGAAAGAGGCGCCTGCAGTGCTGTACGCTTACATATTCCTTAAAGGAACTGCAATAATACCGAGAACAGCAACCTCCCCTTATGAGGGCAGGGTGCATCTGATTGTTGAATATGAATAAACCCGATGTTTAACCAAAATTTAAAGGCCATGAAAAAACAAAATCTACCCTGGCATGCAGATTGTAGGGCATCCCCCTACAAAAAAATCAGCATTTCTCCCACAAAGAACTTCTGAGTCCCTTACACACGGGGGACTCAAACTTTTCTAAATTTGCATTCACACAAAATACTGCCAAATATGAAACTTTTAATTGCGGATGACTCATCCATGAAAAGAAACAATTCATCCTGAATGAACAAATTGCGAACCTTTTTCGCTTATATCCGTATACATAGGCTTATAGGAAAATAAGCCGCTTTGTTAAGTAATTATTTTTTATTGAACTTTTTTAAACCCAAAAATATGAAAACAATGAAACAAAAATCAATTTTTACAATTTTCGCAGCCCTCACAATGGTGTTTGGCTTTGCGATTGGCGCAATAGCTCAATCTGACAATGCTAATATTTTAGGAAAGGCCACGGTATTGCAAGCTATTAATGTAACCGGAATAACATCTCTTGAGTTTGGTTCGGTATCTCCTGGACTTGCTAAAACCATTGGTTTAATAAACGATGCCACTGGTGGCCAAGTGGGCGAAGGAACCCAAACAACCGGTGTTTTTACTGTTTCTGCAGCAGCCGGTTCTAATGTTCAGGTTCAATTTACAACCCTTCCTGATAGCCTAGTGTACGCTACGATTAATCATCTGGGCATTGGAACCTATACCGCAGGATACCATACAGCACAGCCTTTTACTGGTGGTACGACCTTTACTCCGGGAACAGGTACTCAGGTGGCTTCTGGAAACTTCCCCACGAATGATATCGGCGGATTTAACGCTATCTATGTATTTATCGGAGGTACCGTTACTCCTACTTCTACTCAAGTGTCAGGCGCCTATGAAGCGAATATTACCCTCACATCTATCTATAATTAAACAACAAGCTTTCGGGATTGTAGAATGTTTACAGTCCCGAAAGCTTGTTGTTTAAAAGTATCAGAGAATGAAGCTCACCGCCACAGAGCAGCGGGGTATCAGATAAACTGATGGGTTAACCCATCAGTTGTTTATCCTATCAGTTTTCGAAGACTGCGCTCCAGGGAGCTAGGAATTGACCTGATGAGATTTAAAGGAAAAAGGAAAAAGTGATTCCTTTTTCCTTTTTCCTATAAAAAAATTGTACATTTGTTCAACTCTTAAAATCAGATCACCCTCAAAACCTTTAGTTATTAATCACATTAAAGGATTAAAAATGAATCAGCTAAAATTAAAATCCGTCCTGGTACTCCTGTTGTTTGCAGCAAGCTTTACAACGCTGCATGCGCAGTTGGCTATTTCTCCTCCCTATATATCTATCGATGGCAAAAGCGGGGTGGGGAACCTCTATATCACCAACAATTCGGAGCAGTCGCAGGAGGTCGGGATATCCTTTGCATTCGGCTATCCGTCTTCTGATGCGGATGGCAACCTGGTGATGAATTACAGCGATTCTGTTGCCTTCGAACAATATGCACTCGACCTGCAGATCCGCGCCTTTCCGCGCAGCTTCATCCTGCCACCCAAGCAGATGCGTACCATACGTATCCAGGTAAGGCCCACGCCCGCAATGCAGGACGGTTTTTACTTTACCCGTGCAAAGATACTGGCAATGCCCCAAACTCCGGATGTTGCCAAAGAGGTTACCGAAGGCATCACAACCCGCATTACTTTCAACTTCGAGCAGGTAATTCCCGCTTTTTATAAACGGGGTAAAGTGAGCACCGGCCTCACGATTGAAAAGGTTGATGTAGCCCAGCAGGATGGCAAGCTCATCGTGATGCCCCACATGAACCGCACCGGCAATGCCCCCTTTATCGGAAGCATGGCTGTAAAACTTCTCGACAGCAAGGGTAAGGTGGTTAGCGAAACACAAGCCTCCACCACGGCTTATTTCAATGTGGTCAGGCGTATTGACCTCGACCTGGCCAAAGTAACACCTGGAAATTATCAACTCGAACTTACGTTCGAGACGAAGCGTGGGGATATGGCCGCCGGTGATCTGGTTCAGGCGCAACCAGTAAGGGAAGTTGTTGATGTGGTTATTAAATAAGTGAATTTAAAAAGGGGAAATGAAGAAAGTTCTTTTTTCCTTTTGCCTTGCTCTTTACCTTTTACCTTTCTCCCTGGTTGCTTCCCCGGTACCCCGCGGTGAGGAAATCCTGCTCACTTTCCGCCATCCGGCCATTGGCAATGTATATGTTAACTGCATATACAACGATAGTGACGACCAAACCTACCTGCCCGTTACGGAGCTTTTCAACCTCCTGCAGATAAACTACCAGGCGGATATCAGAAATTTCACCGTGAGTGGAAATTACCTCAGCCCGGATAACCCATACGATATCGACCTTACCACCATGAATATCCGTTTGGGAAAAGAGGTTTTCCCGCTCACTCCCGATGATTTCCGCATTGGGGAGATGGATTTTTATCTTAGCCCGGCCATATTTGAAAAGGTGTTTGGCCTGGTATTCACGGTCAACATCAATTACCTCACCCTGACGCTTACCACCGACAAGGTTTTACCGGTCGTGGAGCGGCAGGCCCGCGAAAAGGCCCGTAAGAATATGGAAGGGGGGCAGCTTGTACAGGAAGATTTTCCGCTTGAATACAACCGCAAACGTAAAGTGCTTGGCGGAGCGATGCTCGATTATGCCATCACCGGTTATTACAGTAAGAATTTTCAAAATTTAGACTATACTTTATCAGGAGGCATGGAGCTATTGGGAGGCGACCTCCAGGGAACTGTTATGGGAAACAGCTCTTCGGTTGGCAGCAGTAATTTGCGAACCAATAATATACGCTGGCGCTATGTAATACGTGAAAATCCGTTTTTTACCAGTTTCACAGCCGGACAACTGACCACCACCGGCCTGCAACGTTGGCAAATCAAGGGTATTGCCATCAGCAACGACCCCATCGAACCCCGGAGAATGTATGATTCCTATGTTGTTGATGGCAATACTGAAGCAGAATCGGAAGTGGAGCTTTACCTCAATGAACGGCTTATCGGTTATAAGCGTGCCGACGAGCTGGGTTATTATCGCTTTGATGCGCCAATCAACTACGGCACCTCCCGGGTGAGTATCCGGATTTATACACCTGCCGGTGAATTAAGGGTGGTGGACCGCGAGATACGGGTACCATTCACCTTTTTGCCCAAAGGGGTGGTAACCTATAATTTGCAGGCAGGTATGGCATACAACACATTAGATAGCCTGGTTAACGATAATTATGTGGCACATGGCAATGTGGCCGTGGGCATACGCAACTGGCTTTCTGCATCAGCCGGCGCTGAATACACAGGCAAAGAATCCCTCCCACCCAATCCCTTTTTATATGGCAGTCTTTCGGCACGTATTGCGAAACAATACCTGATGAATCTCGACATTGCCCCCGATGCTTTTTACCGCCTTTCGGGAAGCGTGATGTATGTTTCCAACCTCAGCATCAACTTCGTTTATACCCATTTTACCCGTACCGGCCCCTTCAATGCCCGTCGCGCCACAGATGATGTTACCGCCAGTCTTTACCTGCCTGTCAATCTGTTTGGCATGAGTACCGGGCTCCGTTTAGGCGGCGAACATACCCTGCTTGAAAACAGCGCCTCCACCCGTTACAATGCCGACATGAACGCACGCCTTGGCCGTTTCAACATTCGTCTGAATTATCGCGATAACCTGATCAGCAGCGGGAACGTGAACTATTTTGGCCAGGGTCTGTTAACCACCGCGATCACCTATACCATTGCCCGCACCCCGGGCATTCCGGTTTATATTCGTGGCATGTTTCTGAGAGGCGAGGCCAGGTATGATATCCGGAACCATCAATTCACTGAGACCAGCCTGCAATTATCCCGCACGCTGCTCAAAACCGGCCGCCTGAACGTCAACCTGGCCTATAACTTCATCCAGCATAGATGGAATATCCAGGCCGGCTTCAGTATTGATCTGAAATTTTCCCGTTCTACCACTACGTTCAATTCAACAGGAAAAGCAAGCTCGGTGCGTCAAAGCTTCAACGGTTCACTGGGTGTGGATGCCAGGAACGGACATTTTGAGCTGTCAAACCGCGAGCAGGTGGGACGGTGCGCCGCATCTGTGGTGTTGTTTATCGACAACAACAACTCCGGCGCCTTCGACAAGGGTGATGAGATACTTCCTTACAAAGCCGTGATCCTCGACAATCCGGCCATCATGACTGTTGGCAAAGACGGGATGCTGCGGCTGGGTCAGATGCAAAGTTACTACAAGTACAATCTCAGGGTTAACCGTATTGCCATCCCCAATCCCACGCTGGTGCCAATGAAAAATGAATTTTCCTTTATCACCGACCCCAATCAATACAAACGCATTGAAATCCCCTTTTGCCGCGGAGGAATCATTGACGGATCGGTATCTGTTGAAAGAAATAATGTTTTACAACCGCAGGGCGGTTTGCGCCTGCTGTTAAAAGGCGTGAATGTGAAATATGAAGAAACCATCCGCACCTTCTCTGATGGCGGTTTCTATGCAATGGATCTGCCACCGGGAAAATATACGATTGAAGTTGATCCTGTACAGCTTGCCTTTCTAAGGGCTAAATCCCGGGATGGAGCGCTGCAATTTGAGATAAAAGCTTTACCGGAAGGCGATTACATCGAAGGGTTGAAAATAGTTTTAACCGCGGAAGCCGAAAAAAGCGGTGAGTGACCACATAAGATGTAGCGATGTAGCGAAGTAACGATGTAGCGATTTGGTTCACTTAAAAAACAGGTAAGCTACAAAAATCGCCGCCAGTGCACCGGCCAAATCAGCAATCAGTCCGCAGGTGATGGCGTAGCGTGTCTTCTTAATGCTGACAGATCCGAAATAAACGGCGACGATATAAAAAGTTGTATCGGCTGCTCCCTGGAAAACGCAGGAAAGCCTCCCCACGAATGAATCGGCCCCGAACTGTTTCATGGTATCCACCATCATACCGCGGGCGCCTGAACCGCTCAACGGCTTCATGAAGGCCGTTGGGAGGGCATTCACGAACCCGGTATCCACACCCAAAGCTGCTACCAGCTTTCCAATACCTCCAACCAGGTAATCCATCGCCCCGGAAGTCCTGAAAACCCCGACTGCCACCAGGATAGCTACCAGGTATGGAATGATCTTAACAGCGATCAGGAACCCGTCTTTGGCCCCATCGATAAATGACTCATAAACATTGACCTTCTTATAAAAAGCCAGGATAATGAATGAGACGATGATGATGAACAGAATGAGATTGCCCGATACGGAAGAAATGGTGTTGATCTGTTCCCGCGGGATCGTGGAAAAATACCAGATGATGCCCGATACCAGGAGGGTAAATCCTCCTAAATATACCAGGATAACTTTGTTGAACAGGTTGATCTTCTGAAACAATGATACCGAAATGATCCCGGCCAGGGTTGAGAAAAAAGTGGCCAGCAGGATGGGGATGAAAACATCGGAAGGATCGGAGGCGCCCAATTGCGCCCGGTAAACCATAATGCTGATAGGAATAATGGTCAGCCCGGAAGCGTTCAGTACCAGGAACATGATCATGGCATTGGAGGCCGTGTCTTTATCCTTGTTAATTTCCTGCAGTTCCGTCATGGCTTTAAGTCCCAACGGGGTAGCCGCGTTATCGAGACCCAGCATATTCGCTGCCAGGTTCATCATGATCGAGCCGGTAGCAGGATGGTCTTTCGGGATTTCAGGGAAAAGGCGACGGAATAATGGCCCAACTGCCCTGGACATCAGCGTCACGATGCCGCCTTTCTCTCCGACACGCATCAGGCCCATCCACAGGGTCATGACCCCGGTGAGGCCCAGCGAGATCTCGAAACCGGTCCTGGCCATGTCGAAGGTGCTGTTCATCATGGCCGGGAAAATCTCCGTATCGCCAAAGAAAATAAGCCTGGCCAGGCCCAGGATGAAAGCGATGATGAAGAAGGCGATCCAGATGTAGTTTAAAACCATGATGATATATCCAGGTCAGTACTGTTCATTTCCAGCCAAATTTATCCATTTTTTTAAGCAATGCGTAATTAAATCCCTTTTTTATTTACCGTCAAATTAGTCCCATTCATCGATTTAATTTTTTTACGTGGCTAACTGTTCTTTACTTTGCGGAAAATTTCAAGTAATGAAAAAGATTGCATTTCTATATTTTCTTTCGACTGTTATTTTCAGCCTACAGGCTCAGCCATATTCATCCGCTTCTGCTGAAACCATCATTGTTTCAGGAACTATTAAGGGTAAAGTCATTGAAGCCACGAGCAATACCCCGGTGGAATATGCCACTGTTACTTTATATAGCGCCGAAGACTCGACTTTGATAGACGGCGTAATCACCAATACTGCCGGATTATTCGAATTTAAATCGGTCGCCGTGGGTGAATATAACATCATCGTAAGGTTTATGGGCTTCCGGAAGGTCTTTATCGCGGGGATCCAGATCAGCGATAAGAACATGGTTTCTGATGTCGGAATTGTGAGCTTACGGGCTGATGTGACCAACCTCAATGAAGTGGAGGTCGTCGGGCAGGCTCCGCTGGTTGAATATAAAATAGACCGGAAAGTGGTGAATGTGGATCAGCAACTCCAGGCCCAGGGCGGAACGGCGGTGGATGTCCTGGAGAGGATCCCATCAATCAAAACAGACCTGGATGGAAATGTTGAACTGCGCGGAAGCTCATCCTTCACCGTCCTGATCGACGGTAAGCCAAGTATCCTCAGTGGAAGCGATGCATTGAACCAGATACCTGCCTCCACCATCGACAAGATCGAGATCATCACTAATCCTTCGGCAAAATATGATCCCGATGGCACGGCAGGGATCATCAACATCATCACCAAAAAAAACAGCCTGAAAGGGTTATCAGGGATTGTTAACCTGAGTGCAGGAACCAGTCCGGATTATTCAGGCAGTGTCATGTTGAATTACAGGACCAAGAAAACCAGCCTTTCATTGGGAGCAGATTATGGTGACCGGGAGAGGACAGGATACCGGAACAGTTACAGGGAATCATATCTCAGCGATACTTCTTATCTTCAAACCAATAATGAAAGCAATATGACCCGGAAGAGCATCAGTGTGAAAGCCGGGATAGATTATAGCCTGAGTGATAAAAACACCATTGCTGCCGAAGCAAGTTACCGTCTTTTTAACATGTCACGGGGCGGGCAGACCAGGAATAAAAACTGGAGTTCCCTGGATGTAAACCGGCTATATTTCCTGACCGATGACATGGATGAGTCGGAACATCCATCCTTACAGTTCACCCTTCGGGATATACAAAAGTTTAAAAAAGAAGGAAGCGAGTTGACCTTGCAACTCACCTATAACCAGGGTGACGATACGGGGGAGCAGCTTACTCAGCAATATTACACTGATGAGACCTGGAAGGAAATGGGCGACTTTATCTACGATTACAGGCAAAATACGACCGAGGCTGAAAAAGAATGGAGAGGAGATATCGACTTTGAGCATCTCCTTACCGAAAAAAGTAAGATTGAGGCCGGATTCCAGCTCAGGATGGACCGTACTGATGAGGATTATCGATATTATGACCATGATTCAGCTTCCGGAACCTGGATTGAGGATACTTTCCAGAGTAACCTTTATGAGTTCTCCCATGATATTTATGCACTATATGCCACATATGCCACAGAATTTAAATCCCTCGGGCTGAAAGCAGGCCTGCGCGGGGAATACACCAACCGCAACCTCAGTCAGATCACCGGCCAGGAGAATTACCCTTATGAGAAATTCGATCTCTATCCAAGCCTCTACCTGACTTATTATCTGCCTTATAACCAGCAGATGCAGCTATCTTACAGCAAAAGGGTCAACAGGCCCAGGGGGCATATGCTGAATCCCTATGTTCTTTTTTCTGATGCCTTTAACAGTTTTTCAGGTAACCCCGCCCTTGAACCGGAATTTTCGCACAACATGGAATTAAATTACCAGAAATACTTCGGATACTCCTTTTTAACTCTCGAATCTTATTACCGCCTGACAAACAACAAAATGACCCGCGTGCAGGAACTCAATGACGAAGGTGTGATGTTGATGACGATGAAAAATATTGACAACGACCGCTCCCTGGGTGTGGAAATGTCGGGAAATATACAGGTTAACAGCTGGTTTACCATCAACCCTGAGGCTTCTATTTATGATTATAAGTTGAATCAAACCTCCGACAGTAACAATTTGTCAAAAAGAAGTACGAACTGGGATGCCAGCGTCGAATTTGCAGCCAACCTGAAGACGGGCACCCGGTTCCGGCTGAACGGGAGTTATGACAGCCCCACTGTTACGGTCGACGGTACCCGTCAGGGGACATTTTATGTGGGGGTTTCAGCCCGCCAGGACTTTTTCAGCAATAAGCTCTCGCTCACCTTGAATGTCCGTGATGTCCTGGATTCAAGGAGAATGAAAAGCACAAGCGAAGGGTATAATTATTATTCAACCAGCGAAAATTGGCGTAAGGCTCCTGTATTCAGTATATCCCTGAGTTATAAATGGAATAATTACAGCCGGAAAAGAAACGGGGCCGATAGCTTCGATGGAGATTATGATGTTATCAACATGAATTCATTTTAATGCTATATTTATATTTCCTATGAAAAAGTCAATAATATCAGGTATTTTAACCTTTGCAACAATTCTTCTGACCATCTCCGGCACCAATGCCCAGAAGATCGGGTTTTATGAATGTAAATGGCATTCTGCTATTTCAGCGGATGATGAAGAAGGATTGGTCAACCAGATGCAATTTGAAGAAAAGAGCAAATTTCTTTTCCTGTTTACCAATGACGAGAAAAACTTATATATTGATTTAGTATTGGCCGATAAAGCCGCAATTCAGAAAGTCATGAGGTTTGGGCTGACTACCTGGTTCAATCCTGAGGGTAAGCATAAGAAAAGAATGGGCATTCAGTTTCCCGTAGCAGCGGAAGAAAATGGCGAACCATCCTTTAAAAGAGAAAAGGGTGGCGACCGGAAAGAGATGATGATGGCCATGATGGCCCGCAAGAACCAGGAGATGGTCCTGGTCGGGTTTGGCGGGAAAGGAGAGCGGAAAGTCATCGATCCGCGGATTGACTCCTCTTTTTATGGCAGGGTGGATATGATGGAAGGCGGGAAAATGCGTGTAAGCGTGGTTTTACCATTGAATAAGCTGGGCCGGAGCAAAGAGACCATCAATCTACCACTCAGTGCAGGGTTCGAAACCGGTTACCTTGATCTGAACCGGGCAGGCATGACAGCCGGGGCCGGGCAAAGGTCGGGTGGCGGTGAGATGCATGGAGGAGGAATGCCGGGAGGAGGTCCCCCTCCGGGAGCAGTACCGGGAGGCCAGGGCGGTGGCGCTGATCAGCAGCAACAACCGAATATCAGTGAACTCGCTTCTCCATCAAAATTATGGATAAGCCAGGTTAAACTGGCTGCAAAGCCATAAAAAAAGGCTCCTGCATTTCTACCGGAGCCTTTACTCTAATTATCATCAAATTATTTAGTTACCAGAACTTTTCTTATTACTGTCTGATTTCCTCCCTGGAATACCACCGTGTAGATACCCATTGAAGGGTTCAACAGTTCGATGGTCTTCTGTGCTTTTCCATTCACATGGAATTCCCTCATCTCATACACTTTTATTCCAAGGTCGTTATACACGCTGACGGAGAAGGTTTCTTCGCCTGGAATGACAATAAAAACACTAAACTTACCATCATTCGGGATTGGGTAGATGCGGAAACTTGATCCGTTCAATTCACCCAATCCCACGAAGATCACCTCTACATGGTTGGATTCATCAGAGATGCAACCGTTTAAGGTTACAATGGTCCAGTAGAAACCCTCTTCTTCGGCCTGATAATCCTGACCTGTGGCTCCATCAATCATAACACCGTTGAAATACCATTGGTTACCTGCAGGTGCACTGCTGTGCAGCAGGTATGACTCATCAACAGTCACCACCGGTGTTGCCGGAATCGGGTTTACCCTCACCTCATAAGCCGGTGAAGGAGTGCCGAAGCCGCAAATATTCTCTCCCATTACCGTGATATCGCCCGTCACAGCATCCGGGGCGAAATCAACCATAATATTGTTGGTATTCTCTCCCGCAACGATTGTTGCACCAGGAGGCAGGGTCCAGAAATAACTCAATGCATCCGGGATAGCAGCTACAGAATAATTGACTTGCTGGGTCCCGGCGCAAAGCTCAGGTGTTCCGGTTATCTGTCCTGCAGCACCCGGGTATGCCATAACGGTCACACCGAAGGTTGCCGGAGAGGCTGCGGAACATCCGTAGGCATTGGCATAATTCACAGTGACAGTCTGGGCGCCTGCGCTAAACCAGTTCACTTCGATCTGGTAGGTTCCCTGTCCGGTAACGATTGTACCACCGGAGGTAACCGTCCACACGTAATTGCTGAATCCGCTTTCAGTAGTATAAACATGCAGACCTAAGTTCACACACACTATATTACTTCCGGCGATAGTCGGTGTTGGCAGGTTACCAACGGTAACATCAAGGCTTGTCGGAGCTGCAGCCGGGCAACCGCTTGCACTGGTATAAGTCACACTTACCGATTGAGAGCCCGTATTGTTCCACATTATTGTAACCGCATTGGTTCCGGCCCCTGACATGATCTGGCCACCGCCCGAAACAGTCCAGGTATAACCGGACATGCCGGCTTCTGTCGAATAGACATAGCTTTGGCCAATACATGTCATATCCGGACCGGTAATGGTTGGAACTGACACCGGATTAACTGTTACCGCCAGATTTGAAGGTGCGCCGCTACCGCAAACACTGGTGCCATATACGGATACATTGCCTGAAACAGCCATATTATCATAACTCACCGTAATACTGTTCGTATTGTCACCGGCAGTTATTGTTCCTCCTGCTGGTAGTGTCCAGTTATACCCTGTTGCATAAGTGATAGGTGCAACGGTATAAACATGTCCTGAACTGGCCTGGCATACCGAAGCCGGACCGGTAATGGTACCTGCCGGATCGGGAACAGGGCAAAGTGTGGTAAAAATTTCATCCGGACCATAAGTAGTACCAGCTGGATTCTGACCAACACAACGGAAATGGTAGGTCGTGTTGGAATTCAATCCGGCGAGGTCTGCCATAACCGCTGTTGGGGTATTACCTGTTACGGTACCGGGTACGCCACTGATCACATTTCCGTAAGACAAGGTCTCTCCCCATTCAAAGGTGACGGTAGTCGTCTGGTTACTGGCATTCACAGTACCATTCAGTTGAGCAGTAAAATTCCCGATGTTAGTTGCCGGTTCGGTAGTCACTATCGGAGGATTTACACCGGTAGTGAAATTCATGTCAGCACCGTAAGTAGTGCCGGCTGAATTTACTGCCACTACCCTGAAGTGATACATTGTATTTAGGGTCAAACCTGCAATATCTGCACTTACCGCAGTATTGCTGCCCCCGCTAACCGGGCTCTGGTCGGCAGAAACTGTCGTTCCGTAAGAAGTGGTCAATCCATATTCAAAGGTGACCGTCGTAGCGTCGCATAGCGCATTGACCATTCCATTCAGCGTCGCGCTATTATCCGCTATGTTGGTTGCAATCTCCGTAGTTGCGATTGGAGCACCTGAAGCAGTTGTGGTAATTGTCATATCTTCCCCATATACAGTAACGCCGGTTGATGTCAGACCTCTGGCTCTGAAATGCAAGGTAGTAGCAGGAGGTATAGAAATTGCCACACTTATGGGTGTATCGGTGTTACCGGTAACCACTGAAGGTGTCCCGGCAACTGCATTACCATAGGTATTGTCCACACCATAATCAAAGTAACTATTTACTGTCAATCCATTTGCATTGATGGTGCCGTTCAATGTTCCACCTTCACAGTCAACGCCTGTTGCAGCCAATGTCATAACTACGGGATTCGTGCCGAATTCATAGGCTCCCATGTCGGGAGGATTGGTACGGTTTACCCCAGTGTAATCCTTTGGCACGTCAGGAATGTACTGACCCAGATTATCCAGGGCAGAATTTGTGGGATGCAAATCTGTTGAAGAAACGAATAACGGATTGATATTTGCAGAATTTGCATCCTGACCTGTCGCCACCTGCCATGCGGAAAAATCGGCTATTTCGGCTCCGTAATAGCCAAAGGCTCCAGTATTATAATAGTTATTGAAATTGATTGGTGCAAAAGTACTGGTATTAGGAGTGTATACAGTATATGTCCTTGGAGCATTACCTGTCATGGTATTATGAAAGATGTTATCCCGCAGGTCCATATCGGTTGTAGCTGAGGAAATATACAGGCAATGGGAATAAACCCCGACCGTAGTACTTCCAAAGGCTGAAGTAAAGCTGATGGAATTATGCCATATTTTATAATTATTTCCTCCAATAACGCGGATTCCAACAGGACCGTAGAAAAGTGAAGTGCTTCCGTAATTGTAGAAATCGTATATGATATTATTGGAAACCTGGTTATTTGTTGCTCCGGTGGTGGAAGAGAAATACAAACCTACGCAATAATACGATGCCGTGGTATTGGTCTGGCCCATGGCGTGGATTTCGTTATGGCTGAAGAGAGAATTAGAAATATATGTATACATATACATCGCATACTTACTGCCATCATAGATCATATTGTAAATCTCATTACCTGTAATAGCCGCACCGTTGATACTTGCAAATCTCATCCCGTAACCGGTGATATATTCCGTATCTACGTCTCCGCCAATAGTATTATCCTTAATGACCAGGTTATCCAATTCCCCGACAGTCGGTACGCCATAGGCGAAAATACCGTAATATGCCCTGGAAACCCTGTTGTTTTCAATCGTGTTGTTATCATTATCTGCACCCGTGCCTGAAGTTGAAATGGTAGTTCCGCTAAAAATGATTCCAAAAGTGGAAGTAACCGTATTGCTTCCGGCCATGATATTACAGTTTTTAAGGACATTGTTCATTGAGCCCTGGTCAACACCCTGGCTGGAGAACCATATGGCTGCAGAACTGGTAGAAGTGGCTATATTTTCTATAGTAAGGCTGCGGTCATTTCCACCGGGAACATTTGATCCGTCAATAACAAAATACTGTCCCCCGTTAAATTTAAAGATTGAGGTAGTTGATGATCCTGTGATGGTAGGGGTGACACCTGCTGCCGGTTTTATAGTGACTGTATTTACCGGGCTTGTGCCGGCAACAGGCAATATTTCTATTGGCAAAGTTTCCGCTGAATAAGTAGCATCTGTCAATTCAAAGATCACCGGGCAGGTAACTTCATTCTGTGCAAGATCAGCAAGAGCTTCGGTAATGGTGGTATAAGTCTGTCCCGCGCCAACCTGGAATGTGCCGCACATTGAACCAAGTATGGTATAGGTCAATGGAGGATCAGGTGGTGTGGAACATGCAGGAGGATTTGCCGTAAATCCACTGGCACCTCCGGATGGGGTAGCGCCGACATTAGGAGTCGGGGTGACTTCATCCTGTGCTACAACATAATAAGAGATGACATCTCCTAAGACCACCCCAGCTCCAAATGTGAAGGTGTATTCATCACCGCTCACCCATGTGGCTGTAACGGGTGTGTATGAACCGCTGTTGATTTTCCAGTATAAAACAGGGAGGCCTGTTCCGGTAATTGGAACGCCCGAAGCATCAGTTATAGTTGTAACCAAAGTCTGGACCCCTGTGGATGAGGTATTCGGCAGCGGTGTGAATACGATATTCGGGGGGGTAAGATCTCTGGGTATTCCACCGAATTCATCTGCGCCAATATCCGGCGCAGATGCCGGGAAACTAGGATTATCGGGATATCCGGTATTGGGATAACGGGCTTGCCCATTATAGTCAGTTGTGATGTCAACCGGTGTGTCCACCACTCCTCCCCCGCTCTCCATTTGTGTTGGTACATCGGTTCTCATGTGCAGGTCATACGGGTGAGAAGTTTTATTTAAAAATGGAGGATTTGCAGTGACTGAAGTAGCATCAGCCGGTGAAACAATGGCCTGGAAATCACCCAATGTCTCGTAGGCGTCAGTCCCATCATAAAATATCAGTTTGCTCGGACCGGGAACGCCCGCGTAAAAATCATTATCGTTCGACGTGGTCGCGTAAGTGGTCAAAGTAGTAGAACTGCGGCGGTAGGCAACTGTTAATCCCGTTGCTCCGGGCATCGATACGTTAACGATAATATTATTCCTTAACTCGAGAATCGGAGTGGTAGAAGCATATATTCCATCGCTTCCGAAAGCAGACCCGGTTGAAGTAGCATCAAGATATATCGAATTATAATAACAACCATGAGAAGTGCCTCCCGAAAAATAAATACCATGAAGAGCAGTCGCTGCAGTAGCCTGAGGTGTATACAATTCGGATATAAAATTGTTATATAAATATACGGTAACACCGGAACTTACATAAACCCCATAAAGTGTTCCGGAAGTGGAATTCATATTCAGGTTCTGTATCTTGTTATTATAGAAATTTGCGGTTGTGGCACTTGAAGTGTAAATACCATAAATGGTACTATTTGCATCAAGAATATTGGTAATTGAATTGTCATGGACATTTTTTGTCCCCCCTGAAAAAGTATTATAGAGTCCATACGTAGTACCGGAGGAGGATATGGTAATGTTATTGATATTATTATTATAAACATTTAAGACCCCGTCAGCACCACCGGCAGTTCCGCTGGTATAAAATATATAAGTAGTCCCGGACCCCAGGGTCGATTGCATACGTGAGTTGTCAGAGACCGTGTTATTGTAGACATTTGTGATGCCTGCAGTTGAAGGTGAACTGGTGAAATAGGTATAATAAATGGATCCTGTGGAAGTAGCTGAATTTGAACCAATAGCATTATTAGAAACATTGTTTCCGTAAAAGTTGGCTGTTACACCACCTGTTGAAATATAGATCAGATAAACCGTACCACTTGTATGATTGGGCAATGAATTATTTATGATACTGTTATTGTAATAGTTAACCGTATTTGAGATTCCGGATGATCCCATACCTGAACTGTAAAGCGCATAAAACGAACTTGTCCCTAAATAGGTCATGCTAACCGTATTATTATAAACATCAACATCTGATTGAGTGCCGGTCGAAATGTACATGACGTATTGGGCACCGGTTGTTTGGCCAGAGGTACCGGTAAAGGTGTTATTGGCAATTTTAACCCCATTCTGGTAATAACAATAAAGGCCATAGCTGGCTGTCGAGCTGCCACCCAGGCCGTTAACCGTATTAGCCCCATCAACCCCCAACTCATTATTCTGGTCATAAAAAGTATAAGGCGTTGCATCCGCACGTCCATATAGGTAAAAAGCATGATAACAATTTGAAACCGTCAAACCGAAATATTTGTTATATGAGTTAGTCCCTGCAATATCAGTAACGACAAGTTGCGTGGTCGATGCCGTAGTATGGTTGTTTGAATAAATCGCCCTGGAACTGGTGTTAGCTGTACTTAGCGAAATCGAGCAGTTCTTAATCGTGTTATTCTGCGATCCGTTGATTTCCGAAACTTTGAGTATAGCGTATGCCCATTCCATCAGTTCGGTTGCCGTGCTGTTAATTGCATTTTCCTGGATGTCAATTCCGTCAAAAGTTACATAATCGGCACCAGCCAAACAAATGACATAATCCATCGTTCCAATGCCTGGTGTGGCGGCTGTGATCAGCGGATTTGCTCCTGCGCCGCTTTTTTGAAAAATGATCTGGTCGGTTGTCGTCCCTGTTGTTGTTGTAATCAACCCGGCAGTTGGAGTGGAGAATGTTTCGGTATGCCCGGCAGCTATGTTAAAAGTGACTCCGCCGGAACCAACGCCCAGGGTGTTTAATGCTGCAATTGCAGCTTCAATGGTTGCATAATCACCGGGAATTATTTTGGTCCCGGTTAACTGCCCGAAGGCAAACTGAAATGAAATTAGTGCAACAATTAGTAGTAGAGTTTTTTTTATGATACATGGACACTAGCGTTGCGTTGTTTTAATTAAAAGTTCTTTGAAAAGCTTGATAAATCTTCGTTTGCTGAGTTTTTTGTTAAGCGGTGATTTGAAATTGATTTTCCTTTCCTTTGGACCAAAATCCAAGTAT
>Ga0268276_1001463_pt1 | contig 23113 bp, 18 predicted proteins | sample saktaG_4_FD_190145 | JGI IMG/M metagenome (GOLD analysis project Ga0268276, IMG submission 190145) | Saline water microbial communities from Sakinaw Lake, British Columbia, Canada - sak_2010_1_5_45m | ecosystem: Environmental > Aquatic > Non-marine Saline and Alkaline > Saline ... | reverse complement strand
ACCTGACTAGCCTGTTATCCCCGGAGTAGCTTTTATCCGATGAGCTTCCACCATCCTATATTGAATGGTCGGATCACTAAGTTCCGCTTTCGCGACTGCTTGACTTGTAGGTCTCGCAGTAAAGCCGGCTTATGCCTTTACACTATCTCCCGGGTTTCCATTCCGAGATAGCCGACCTTTGTAAACGCCTCCGTTACTTTTTGGGAGGCATCCGCCCCAGACAAACTACCCGCCAGACACTGTCCCCTGAATCTCAGGGTGAGAATTAAAAATAGACAAGGGTGGTATCTCACTGGCGCCCGAAGGCTCCCACCTATTCTGAACATGTGTATCCCTAATTCAATATCAAGTTGTAGTAAAGCTTCACGGGGTCTTTTCGTCCAACTGTGGTTAACGAGCATCTTTACTCGTCTTGCAATTTCACCGAGTACTTCGTTGAGACAGTGCCCAAGTGGTTAAGCCATTCGTGCAGGTCGGAACTTCATAATTAACATTATATTACTATAATGACTAGACTATACTTTCATCTTGCTATCATCTTTAGGAGGTCATTTCGATTATATTTTTTATTACCATCGACATTTAACTTTTCACTTAGCTTAATTATCCCTTCTAAGCCTTCACGAGAAAGGTGATGATTTGAATATATCAATTCACAAATTTTTGCGAATTTTTCAAACTCATCTTTCTTAGAGGTCATTAGAGGATATTTTTTGAAATGAGGAATAATAATTTTCATCAACTCAGTTATATTCCGCACTTCAAATTTATAGTTTTGGTCCTTTTTAGAGAACCGGACTCCTCCGCAACGGAAAAACCGTTGTAAGAAGAAAATTATATCTTGACTGCGTTTGTGTTGACTAACGGAAAAGCTTGGTCTAACTTCTATCCCTAATTTCATTTTACTTCTTAAAGAAAATGAAATCAGGAAACAACCTTCTCCATCAACGAAACCAGTAATATAAGATTTTATATCCATAAATTTTAATTAAGCCTCCATGGATGATCTTTTTTAGCAAGAGCTGACGTGTTACTCCAAATAAGGAGTCTCGCCTTTCGGCTCAGTCGTTACGGGTTCCGCCATCTGGCGGATTCCCACGGTATTGCCCTCTGTTTTAACCTAAACAGTAAGGTTTCACCGTTATGAGTCAGTTTACTTTTAATATATTACTACATTTTCGGGCAAGTTGATTCTCTGTTATTGACAGAGTCCGACCAATTTTACCCGACAAGGAATTTCGCTACCTTAGGACGATTATAGTTATCGCCGGCGTTCATCCGCGCTTGGATTCAAAGCTTTGCCTTGCGGCTAACCTCTCCTCTTAACGTTCGGACACTGGCCAGGCATCACCCTCTATACATCCTCTTGCGAGTTAGCAGAGAGCTATGTTTTTGATAAACAGTCCCTTGGGCTCTTTAGCTGCGGCCCCGCTTGCGCAGGGCAGGCCTTATCTCTAAATTACGGCCGCTGTTTTGCCGAGTTCCTTAACGAAGTTTCTCTCGTACATCTGAGGCTCCTCGCCTCACCTACCTGTGTCGGTTTACGGTACGATTACTATTACCTTAGCCCTAGGGGTTTTTCTTGTCAGATCCTCCGCTTAAATCGATTCCGCCTTGCGGCTTCATCTCTTCACAATCCCTTGAAATTATTGGCCCGGATTTGCCTAAGCCATTTCTTGAGACCGCAAACGTACATACCATAGCACGCTTAAACCTCGGATCTGCGTCCCCCCTTCGGAAAATAATAGTAGTGCCGGAATATTAACCGGCTCATCCATCGGCTGGCACTCGCACTACACGAGCTGCGCCTTAGGATCGACTAACCCTGGGTCGATTTTCGTTGCCCAGGAAACCTTAGGTTTTCGATGGGCGGGGTTTTTACCCGCCTTTTTGCTACTCATGCCAACATTCTCCCTTCTCTCCGCTCCACCGCGCCTCACGACACGGCTTCAACGCTGAAGAGAATGCTCCTCTACCACTCCCTGAAATTAATCAGAAAGTTCACATCTTCGGTACTATACTTGAGCCCCGATAAATTTTCGGCGCGAAACGACTTGATTAGTGAGCTATTACGCTATCTTTAAAGGATGGCTGCTTCTAAGCCAACCTCCTAACTGTCGTAGTCACAACACCACCTTTTACACTTAGTATAAATTTAGGGACCTTAGATTGTGATCCGGGCTGTTTCCCTTTCGACTGATGAACCTTAGCGCCCATAGTCTGACTCCCGAACTGTACCCTCAAGTATTCGGAGTTTGATTGAAGACGGTATCTTGCGACCCGCCCTCATCCAGTGCTCTACCCCCTGAGGTAAACGTTCGAGGCTAGCCCAAAAGCTATTTCGAGGAGAACCAGCTATTGCCGAGTTCGATTACAATTTCTGCGCTAACCACAAGTCATCCCATAGTGTTGCACGGCTAATGGGTTCGGTCCTCCATCCGTCTTTCGACGAACTTCAACCTGCTCATGGTTAGATCACCCGGCTTCGGGTCTTGTCCATGCGACGTGTACTTCACCTTAACGCACTAACGTTAGTTAATGCGTAAAAGCGAAGCACAATGCGGGCTATTAACCCTCGCTTTCACTCTGCATGCTCTCCAGAGGAGATTATGCAAGCCACATAGAACAAACTCGTTGGCTCATTCTTCAATAGGCACGCCGTCATCCGCCAGTTGGCGGACTCCGACTCTTTGTAAGTATATGGTTTCAGGTACTATTTCACCTCCCTAATCGGGATGCTTTTCACCTTTCCCTCACGGTACTTGTTCACTATCGATCATAAGAAGTATTTAGTCTTAGGTCATAGTCGACCTGGCTTCAAACGGGATTTCACGAGTCCCGCCCTACTTAAGAACACTAGCCACGAAGAGTTATTTCTTTTCACTTACCGGGCTATCACCGTCTCTGGCCGAGCTTTCCAGCTCGTTCAATTAAAAAATATCTTTTTTTACTTCGCCCTGTTGATCTGGCAACAAGCGCTAATATCTTGCAACACCGAAAAAACATATGGCTCCAGAGCCTTCTGTGATTAACCTAGTAAACTAGACCAATCACTCAGTTATTTGGGTTTAGACTCCTCCCCTTTCGCTCGCCACTACTCAGGGAATGATTGTTATTTTATTTTCCTCCAGCTACTAAGATGTTTCAGTTCGCCGGGTGTTCCAGCTCGGCCTAAAAGGCTGAGCTTCCTCTCTCTTCAAGAGAGGGGGTTTCCCCATTCGGAGATCTGCGGGTCAAAGGTTGCTTGCCACCTCACCGCAGCTTATCGCAGGCTGCTACGTCCTTCATCGTCTTCTTATGTCAAGGCATCCACCGTATACTCTTATTGAGATTTCCCCACGCTTTCATTTTCAAAGCTACAAAAGCGTGTTTTTTGGCATCTTACTACAGCCCCTTGATCTCGGACGAAAAATTTGAAACCAGGGATAAGACGCCAGTCTTACTTTATATTTTTGATGTCTTTACTCTAACATGAATTGTTAAGGTCCGAGGGCGCAAAAAAACCGCTTTTGGCGGTTCTAAGTAATCGCAAAATAGCTGATTATCTAGAATCGCTGTTTAACATGGTTTCTTACTAATTTACTCATATTTTTTCGGATTTTTATACCCTTTTAAAACTGATAATAATTATAACGGTTTTAAAAATAATGTCAAGAGGGTAAAAATAACAAAAAATGGCCTAATTTGTGCCATTTTTCTAAAGGATTTTATTCATCTAATTATCCAGCATCCGGGTATCTTCCATTTGTCCCAGGGCTACTTCTCGACTGATTTCACCGGCTTGATATAACTCTTTAATGTGTCTGTCCAAAGTCACCATGCCGATAGAATAGTTCGTTTCAATTGTGCTTTTAATCTGAGCCATTTTCCCTTCCCTGATTAAATTTGCGACCGCCTCATTATTAAGTAGAATCTCCCGCGCCGCCACCCGGCCGCCGCCGATACGCGGCAATAAGCGCTGGGAAATAACCGCCGTCAAAACCGAAGACAATTGTGATTTTATCTGCCCCTGCTGATAGGGCGGAAAAATATCAATAATCCGGTCTATCGTCTGGGCGGCGCTATAGGTATGAAGAGTCGCTAAAACCAAATGCCCGGTCTCGGCTAAAGTAACGGCCGTGGAGATGGTTTCCAGGTCGCGCATTTCTCCGACCATGATGACGTTCGGGTCTTGGCGCAGCACATGCTTCAGACCGCTTCCGAAAGTCAGCATATCCGTACCTAATTCGCGTTGGGAGATGATGCTTTTATCCGGCTTGAACATAAATTCAATCGGATCTTCCAGCGTGATGATATTGGCGCGGCGAGTAGAATTAATATAATTTACCATCGCCGCCAAAGTCGTTGATTTTCCGCAACCGGTCGGACCAGTGACTAAAATAAACCCTTGCGGCAAGTCCATTAAGTTCTCCACGACGTCCGGCATACCGATTTCTTTCAAAGTCGGCTGGCGCTCGTCGATAACGCGAGCGACAATACTGATATTATTCTTTTCAAAAGAAAAATTAACCCGATAGCGATAATTTTCAACTTGGTAGCCCAAATCCAAATCACGCTTATCAAAAAACCTGACCTTCTGTTCTCTTGTCAGCATGACGTCCAGAGAAGATTCCAGATCAATCGCCGTCAAGGGTGTAAAATTCCCGTCGGCGACCGCTTCGTTGATATCAACCAATTCGCCGTCAATCCTAAAAATCGGCATCCGGTTAAAAAGCAGATGAATATCCGAGGCTTTCTTGACGGCGGCCAGTTTAAATAAATTTTTGATATCCATAGACAAGTAATATATAGATAAATAAGATAAAATTAAAACTGCCGGCCCGTTAAAATTACCACTTCATTTTCTTCAAACCGTTAACGGCGGCGTCAACCTGCGCCTCTTGTTTGGACGAACCGGTGCCCGAGGCGATTAAATCTTCGTTAAGATACAAACCGACGGTAAATATTTTCGCGTGGTCCGGACCTTTTTCGTCGAGGATCTCATAATGCGGCGTGATGCCTTTAGATTCTTGAGCTTTTCCTTGAAAATGAGATTTCGGATCTAAATATGTCTGGTTTCTCAAGATATCATCCAGTTTAACAATCACATTCTTCAGAATGAATTTCTTGGCCGCGGTGATTCCCTGATCAAGATACATGGCGCCGATAATCGCTTCCACGGCGTTAGCTAAAATAAATTGCCGCGACTTTTTATTCTTATCGCGCGATTCGCCTTTGGATAAATATAAGTATTCTTCGATGTTTAATTCACTCGCGACCTCATAAAGCATTTTGGCGTTAACCAGCGAGGCGCGCCAATTAGTCAAATCTCCTTCCGGCGTGTCGGTAAAATTCAAATAAAGATATTCGGTCACGACGATTTCCAAAACGGCGTCGCCTAAAAACTCCAGGCGTTCGTTATGCCCGATCTTAAAATCCGGATGCTCGTTAAGATAAGAGCGATGAACAAGGGCTTGTTTTAAAAAGCGGTCCTGTTTGAATTTAACGCCCAGTCTTTTCTGTAATTTTAATAAATCATTATTAGTCATATAAACAAAACGGACGCCTAAGAAACCGCGGCGTCCGCATCTTCGTTTTTAACGGTTGCTTCTTCTAATTTAGCCGCGGCCGCTTCTTCCTTATTATCCCTCTTCTGAATTTCCGGTTCATCATTATATAAGGCGCCTAAAACGCCGTTAACGAATTTTCCGGAAGCGTCGCCGCCAAAACTTTTAGCGACTTCAATCGCCTCGTTAATCGCGACTCGCGGCGGAATCGCGGAGTAAAGCAATTCATAAATGCCGAGGCGTAAAACATTGCGGTCAATCGTCGTAATCTGATCCAGCGGCCATTCGGTCGCGTATTTGATGATCAACTTATTAATTTCCGCCATATTATCATGGACACCGGAAATGAGTTCCTTGACAAAACCGCCATCATTAAATTTAGGAGCAAAATTAGCAAAATTATCAGCTATCAGCCGTTCTATATCCCCATCTTTCTGTCCATTAAAATCCCAGGCAAACAAGGTTTGCAGGGCGATTGTCCGAGCTAAATGCCGATTAGACATAATTATTTTTTCTTACTTACCGCTTTGATTTTAATTTTACGAATTTCTTTTCCCTTATAGGAGCCGCAAAGAGCGCAAGCGGTATGAGGCTTAACCGCCTGACCGCATTTCGGGCACTTGTTTAAAACAATCTTCTTAAGAGCTAAGTGCGCTCGGCTTTTACGGGTGGCGCCATGGGTTTTTCTTTTTTTTGGATTAGCCATATATTTTTTACAAAATTTAAAAAATTCAAGATTAAAAAATTTATTTAGACGGCGATATTTTGATTAGACATCTTCGAATTTTCAATTTTTCAATTATTAATCAGCTGATTTCAGTATAACTTAAAACTAGCATTAGTCAAATTAAGGCCATGGCTCCGGCCCGGCCGGTCAAAGCAACGGTTTCGGTCCGACAATCGCCTCAAACTCATCTTTTTCAATGGTTTCTTTTTCCATCAAGACGGCCACGATTTTTTCCAATTGCCCTTTCTCTTTCTCAATTATGCCGGCCGCCTTGGTTTCGCCCTGTTTGATAAAGCTGGTGATTTCTTCGTCTATTCTCTCGGCGACTTTTTCGCTATAATCGCGCTGTTCGTGAATTTCACGGCCCAAAAAAATCATTTCTTCTTTCTCGCCGTAAGTGCGCGGACCAAGATGGTCGCTCATGCCATAATCGGTAACTAGACTGCGCGCCAGCGCGGTCGCCCGCCGCAAGTCAGAAGTCGCGCCGGTCGTCACTTCTCCGAAAACAGTTTTTTCCACCAAATGGCCGGCCAATAAGACGGCGATTTCCGAAATGAATTCCGATTTAGCGTGCATATGGCGGTCTTCGGACGGAACTTTCAGGGTATAGCCGCCGGCACTGCCGCGAGTGATAATGGAAACTTTATGAACCGGATCGGCGTCCGGCAAAAAATGCGCGACGAGCGCGTGGCCGGCTTCATGATAAGCGGTAATCTTTTTTTCCTTATCGGTGATAACCCGGCTTTTGCGTTCCGGACCGATCATGACTTTTTCTATCGCCTCGAACAAATCTTCGTTCCTGATTTCTTTCCGATTATTGCGCGCCGCCAGAATCGCCGCTTCATTTAAAATATTCGCCAAATCGGCTCCGGAAAATCCGGCCGTCCTGGCCGCGATGATTTTTAAATCCGTGTCTTTGGCTAAGGGCTTTTTCTGGGAATGCACCGCTAAAATCGCCTCTCGATCTTTTAATTCCGGAAGGTCAATCATGATGCGGCGATCAAAGCGCCCCGGACGGAGCAAGGCCGGATCTAAAACGTCCGGACGATTGGTCGCGGCAATGACGATAATATTCTGCGTCGGTTCGAAACCGTCCATTTCCACTAAAATCTGATTCAAAGTCTGTTCTCTTTCATCATGGCTCCCGCCCAAGCCGGAGCCGCGGCGGCGGCCGACGGCGTCGATTTCATCGATAAATAAGATACAGGGCGCGTTCTTCTTAGCCTTCTCGAATAAAGAACGGACGCGGGAAGCGCCGACACCGACAAACATTTCCACGAATTCCGAGCCGGACATATGGAAAAAAGGAACCTGCGCTTCACCGGCGACAGAACGAGCCAGTAACGTCTTACCGGTTCCGGGCGCGCCCAGCAGTAAAACCCCGCGCGGAATCTTCGCTCCCAGCTCATGGAATTTTTTTGGAAATTTTAAGAATTCCACTATTTCTTGCAACTCTTCTTTGGCTTCTTTAGCCCCGGCCACATCCTTAAAGGTCGCCCGATTCTTTTCGTCCGGTTTAAAATCCTTGTCGATAGACTGTCCGAAACTCATCGCCCGGGAATTGGCGCCTTGAACGCCGCGGAGCATAAAAAATAAAAAAGCGCCGATGAGTAAGAATGGTAAAACAATGGGGATAATATTAGCCAGCCAATAATCCCAGCCGCTAACTTCTTGGACGGATATCTTTATCGCCGCCAGCTTGGCCGGTTCAACCTTAAAATTACTTAGCAGGGTAGAAAGCGATTCCGACGGTTCTTTTAAGACGCTTTCTTCCTGATTGTCTTTTAAGGTAACGTTAATCTTATCGCCGGAGACGACAATTTCAGAGACAGAATCGGAATTTATCTGATTGATTAAGGCTTCTATTCCGACGGTCTTAACTTTCGTATCGCCGCCGGATAAAGAACTAAAAATTCCGGCGACCAACAGAAAAATAATGAAAACCAATAAGAAATTTCTGATGAGTTTTTTCATGGTGTTTAAGAATTAATAAACAAGTTTAGCTATTCTTATTTTATACGGAAAAAGCGTTTTTGGCAATATAAAAACGCCCGTTTTTACGGGCATTTTTATAATTTTATTTAGCTTTCTTATCGGTTTTGACCTTCTTTTCTTTTTTCTCTTTCTTCTCTCCTTTGGCTTCAACTTCTTTCGGCTCTTCTTTTCCATCCTTCTCTCCTTTGGCTTCAACTTCTTTCGGCTCTTCTTTTCCATCCTTCTCTCCTTTGGCTTCAACTTCTTTCGGCTCTTCTTTTCCATCTTTTTCTTCTTTGGCTTCAACTTCTTTCGGCTCTTCTTTTCCATCTTTTTCTTCTTTGGCTTCCTTAATTTCAGCCTCTTCTTTTACTCCTTTGACTTTTTTGGCTTTCGTCGGCTTCTCGACTTTTTCTTCTTTAGTTTTTTTAGTCTTAGAATCCGCGTCGGCCAACTTCAATCCGAGACGATGCTCGCCCGGAGAAATGCTGACGATGGCAAAATCCTTAATTTCGTTCATCTGGAACAAATCGGTAATTTTATCCTTACTGTCCAGATTCAACTGACTAATATGAGCCAGCCCGTGAATCTCGTCATCAAGCTTAACGAATAGGCCGAAGGGATTAACTTTCAAGATGGTGCCCGGGACAACTTGGCCGATCTGATATTTCGCGCTCGCTTCCATCCACGGGTCTTTTAATAATTTCTTCGCGCTCAGAAAAACCTTGGCGCCATCGATAGAAATAATTTCCGCTTTAATCTTGTCATTGACTTTATACATCTCACTCGGCGAATCAATTCTCTGCCAAGCCAATTCGGAAATATGGATAAGCCCTTCAATATTTTCGCCGAAAGAAACGAAGACGCCAAAATTAGTAATCGCGGTGATACGGCCCTCGACGGCCATCCCGATTTTATATTTATCGAGCGCCGGCTTCTGTTTTTTATTCCAGACGTCTTTTTCGCTGAAGATGATCTTATTATCCGCTTCACTGAGGGTGATAACGGTGACTTCAAATTCTTGGCCGACAAAAGATTTTAATTTTTCCAAAATCTTGCTCTTATCGCCTCCGGAAATACGCGGATAATTTTCCGGCGCTAACTGCGAAACCGGCAAGAAGCCGTCAATCTGGCAATAACGGCTTAACAACCCGCCCCGATTGGCGTCGACGATTTTAACTTTGACGGTCGCCTTATCTTTAAGAGCCTGATGCAGTTTCGCCCAAGCTTTCTCCTGACCGACTAAGCGGAAAGACAGTTCTAATTCGCCATTCTCGTTTTCCGCGCTAATAATCGCCGCTTCGATTTCATCGCCCGGCTTTAAATTCGCGAACTCTTCAACTTCATTATAAAGTTCCGGGCCGCGGACAATGCCCATTAAGACGCCGTCAATGTCCAGCTTTACTTCCGCCTTGGAAGCGGCCACAACCACACCCTTGACGATTTCACCGACTTGAGGGATCTTAGTGGTGTCTTTTTCAAAGAGTTCCGCGAACTCGCTTTTTTCTTCAATTTTTTTGTCTTCCATATATATATTAAGTCGCTTTTTATACTAATATTAATAAAAAAAGCTTCTTTAACCCGATTATTAATCGAGCCCCGGGCCACCTTTAACTTTCTGCGAGAAAGCTATAAAATCCGCGGGTTTTCTAAAAGGTGAATATTTAATTTAGGTAATAACAGTTTACAAAAAGAATAGGCGGCTGTCAATATTAAGCGGCTTTTTTCGTTTTAGCCTGACGCTTTTTATGCTCTTCATAACTCTTTCTGTCTAATTGCACTTTTTCAGCCGGGTCAGGAGTAGCATGAGCGATTCGGCCGCGTCTTAAATTAGCGAATTCTGTATGCCTTGGCCGCAACTTTACTGAAATTTTAGGTTTTTCAGTTTCATTAGTACCCAAAGATTCTCGATAAATCAAGGCTAGCTTTCTCGCCTCTTCTTCGGTCAAATTAGCCGGCAACTTACCCTTATTGTTTAAATAATCGTCGCATTTTTTACCGAAGGCCATCAGCTCTCTTTCGTTGATGGAGGTGCCATCGGTTTCATCAACAATTTCACCGTCAATCGCTTTAGCAATCTTGTCCTCCTCGCTTAAATCGTCGGCTTCGCCGTATAGCCCTTCGTTTGCGGAAACTTCTTCCGCGGATTTATGCTGCTTAGTGGAGAACTCCTTAGGGCTTATATCGTTCCCATATAAACGTTTGGTCTCGCCTTCGTCGGCATTGTAATTTTCAAATTTAGGCATATTTTTTATTAATTCTTAATTAAGATTACTAATTATCCTAACAAAAATATCTCAAAAAAGCAAGAGCGTCATCTGACTAAGCCAAGCGCTTAAGAGCTTCCAGATCGTTTTTAATCGCCTCAATTAAAAGATCGGAATTGGCGAAGCTTTTTACTTCCCTGATCTTTTCTAAAACTTCAATCTCCAAATTAACGCCGTAAATATCCCCGGAGAAATCCTTGATGAAAACTTCCAAGGAAACCTCCTTTTTAAAGATACCCTTAAAACCGAAATGCAGCAGACCCAGATAATCGCGGCCGGCGAGTTTAACTCTAACCGCGTAAATGCCGTGCGGCATATCAAGATCGACTTTATCCAAATTCGCGGTCGGCCAGCCGATGGCTTTGCCTCTTCCCTGTCCTCTTATTACTCGGCTGGAAAAATTAATTTTCTTTAAACGGCCCAGGACAGAAATCTTATAGAAGGCTAACAATAAAATAACGAGAGCTAAAAGCTGCGCCAGGTTTAGATAGTTATGATTAAAAACATAATCTAGAACTAAAGCGGAAAATGGCCAAAAAAGCTCTAGGATAGTCGCCGCCGAAGCCGGAACGCGGCGCAAGCCGAAATAATAGACGAACATCGCCCCCGCCCCGCTCGTTAAGACGATGAGCGCCAACAGTCCCCATTGTCTGGAACTAACTAAGTCGAGGCTCATCAGCGAGCCGTTCAGGGCGACTAAAATAAAAACTAAAATTGAAGTCAGGCCGAAGCGCAGAGCCGCGACCGCTTTATAATCAAGATGATTGGCGACGCGCTTGCCAAAGACAGTCGAAGATCCGAAAGCGAAGGCGGCGATAAAAGCGAAGAGCGCGCCGCTCTTAGACCAATCAATACTGGACAGATCCAAACCGGTCTTGGCGAAAGCGATAAAATAACTGGCGACAATAGCGACCGCGGCCCAGCCGTAGAATTTCTTGTCCAACCGTTCTCTTAAAATAACTCGGGCGAGCAGTAAGGCGAATATCGGCTGCAACTTCTGGAAGATAATGACGGTCGCGAAACTGACATCACCGTCCATAGCGGCAAAGAAAGCTTTGGTAATAAATATTGTTCCAATCATGCCGCCGAACAGACTGACCCAGCCTAAGGCGAGCCAGCTCTTCCGGCTCAAAGATTTGATCTTTGGCCAAAAAATAAAAATAAAAGGGCTTAAAACAATAAAGCCCAAGAGATGCTCCAAGAAAACGACCAGCTCGGCCGGCAAGACATAAAACTGCGGACGGATGAAAAGCCCGTCGATGCTCCAAAGCAGAGCGGCGAGCATGATGGCGAGGGCTCCGGCCAGCTGGCCGGGCTTTAAACCCAGCTTGTTATTGATAGAAAACATATATTCCTATTCTAGAGATTCGAAGAAGGAATGTCTAGAGCGGGAACGGATTCAGGCCGCCTTCAGATCTTTCATAATCCGGTTAATAATTTGACGGGGCGATAATTGAGATGAGTTAAAATATAAGCGAACCGGAGCGCAAGGGGAGCGCGGATAGGAATTAATATTTCTTACTATTTTATGATAAGAAACCTGATTTTTTTTGATAGGTTCTTTGGGGCGCCGCTGGACACGAGCTAAAAGAATCTTTCTGGGGGCATAAAGTTCGTAAATAAAAATTGGCAGACGATTATCCTTCGCTAAATTCAAATAAGGTTCCATGATTTCTTTTTTCCGAAAACACTGTTCAATGATGATAGATTTTCCATAATTAAGATAACACTGGCACATCGCCAAGATAACATCAGTCGCGATTCGATATTCCTTTTTATTATCAGAAAAGCCGGAAACACAATGCTTTATCCGACATATTCCGTTGACGGTAGAGTTGGTTAATTTAAAATGCAACAAATTGGCGGTCGTTGTTTTTCCGGCTCCCATCGGTCCGTCAATGATAATGAGTTTTTGTTTTGACAAATTCATATAAGTAATATGAAGTCCTAAATATAGTACAATAATAATTACGTATTGTCAATAATTTATAAATACCGATGTTTTGGTGTTACAATTGCAGCGATTACAACAGTTTGAGTCAAAATTTTTCAACTCCCCTTACCGCTGACATAGGGCGATTCAACGGACACAAAAAAACACCAATGAAATAGTGTTTTTTGTTTGTGAGCTCCTTTTGGGGGTTGATTATAAATTTAGCAAACAATCTTTAAATAATATTATTTTTATTAGAGGCGAATGTTACGGCTTCCTTAATATTAGTAGTGCCTAGAATCCATTGGGTTATTCTGGAAATACCGAAACCGCAGCCGGCGTGAGGCACGCTACCCCTTTCTAATTGCGCAATATACCAACCAAAATCTTCCAAAGAGCCGCCCATTTGTTCTAAACGTTTAAACATGCGCGAGTGTAATAACCTTTTTTTCATTTCTTCGGCCGAATGAACTCTAGCGGCTGAACCAACCGCTTCGCCGGCAAAAGGAAGAATTAAATCACTGGATAAAACCCGGCCGGGATGATCCGAATCCGGCAACATATTAAAGAATTTCTCCACTTCAATTTCTTGACCATGGTCAGACATCGGGTCTGGATAATGGGTGATAAAAAGCGGTTGGTCACCAAAGTATTCAACCAGAAGCGCCTCTCGTTTGGAATTAATATCATCGCCCCAGTTTATGCTTTCACCTTTATTTTTAAGGATATTAAGCGCCTCATCATAAGTGACCTTGGAAAAAGTAGTCGGACAAGCGGCTAATTGTTTCAGCCGCTCCTGGCTGATGCCCAAGTCTTTCTTAATTCCGACTGCGGCCAGCTGATGAGCGATATCACTTATATAAATTTCTATTTCCTTTAACAAATCGGTAAAGCCGCCGGCGAATTCTATCTCCATCATATAAAACTCAATCAAGTGGCGGCTGTCTACCTCATTCTCAGCCCGAAAAGAAGGGCCGGCGCAATAGACCTTATGCAGGTCCGGCACTAAAGCTTCTAAATAAAGCTGGCCGGTCTGCGCCAGATAGGCTTGGTGGCCGAACCAATTCATGTCTCTATCAACGCCGACTCCAAATAGGGTATTGACATTCTCACAGGCGCCAGTAGCGCGAACAATGCGTGGCACTACCACCTCGGTATAGCCGCGCCGTTCTAAGCTGCTTCGACCGGCCTTTAAGATTTCCGACACCGCCAAGGTGCATTTGTTGTTTTCCATAGTTTGTTTAGTTAGTTGTTAAAAAAATCCGTCCAAATGGACGGATTAATAAATTAGTTTTTTAAAAAAGCCCCACGCAGGTGGGGTTATTTTTAAGTATCTATCTTTAAAATAATTGAAATAGTGAATAATCTTTTTTAACATATTATTAATAATTATACTCCGCCAAAAAGATATGTCAAGAAAACAGGTTTTATAATACAAAACAAAAACAGGCATCTCTGCCTGTCTCTGTTTAGTGAGCGGGTAACGGGAATCGAACCCGTCTATCGTGCTTGGCAAGCACGTATAATAACCACTATACTATACCCGCAATTTAAACTACGTGGTCCAGGTGGGAATCGAACCCACATACCTTACGGCACAACATTTTAAGTGTTGCGTGTATACCAGTTCCACCACTGGACCTTGCTGTCTGATGTGGAGATGATGGGAGTTGAACCCATGTCCAGTCGGTTTACCTAAATACATTTACAAAAATAGATCGATTTTGTTGTTTAATTCCAATCATCAGAAACCGAACAAAAGCGATTGGAACGATCTTTCTGTTGTTTCGATATCTTTCCGGAAAGAACGGAAAGTATCTATCTTCATGTTAATGACACCGGAAAACGGTTATGAAGACTGGCCGTTTCCGATGGCTATGGCTTTATTAATTAGGCCATAACTGGAGCATAGCTCGGGCAAGCCCAAGTGAATGCTCTTGCCGTTTTGGCAATTATATTTTTTAGTCAGTTTAGCGCGAGTAACTAAGCGCGTTTTGAATATTTAGAAAAAGTCCGGCTGTCGAGGCCTTGCATCCCCTTAATCACTATAAAGGCGCTAGCGCCTTTTTGTTAATGACCTTAGATTTCTGTCTACTTCCCGCTTCTTAATCGCCTCGCGCTTATCGTATTTCTTCTTGCCTTTGGCGACGGCGAATTCTAGCTTCAGAAAACTATGATTAGTATATATTTTGAGGGGGACGAGTGTCAAGCCCTCTGTTTGTTTTTTGCCTAATAATTGGCTAATTTCTCCCTTTTTCAAAAGTAATTTGCGTTCCCGCGTCTGATTATAGTCCGGCATCGGCCCGGCAGACTTATAAGGAGAAATCATGGCGCTGATAAGATAGAGCTCGGTTTTCCCGTTTTTAGTCCTAATAGAGATATAACTGCCCTTCAGACTGACCTGACCGGCGCGCACCGCCTTGACTTCATGGCCATAGAGAACTAAACCGGCTTCATATTTGTCCAGTATCTCATAATCAAATCGAGCTTTTTTATTTTGCGCCAGGCTTGGCATAGTTCCATTCTTTTAATTTCGCGATTACCTTTTCATTGGTCAGGATATTGCTCAAATAAGTATGGTAGCCGGGCTCTTCAAGCATCTTCGAGACTTCTTTATTGCCGGCGTATTGCTTTTTGAGCTCGTCGATCTTTTCATGGATTTCGTGTTCGGTCGGCGCGATTTTTTCAACGACGGCCAGTTCACGGATAATGAGCGCGGACTTGATGCGCTTAACGGCGTTAGGCGCCATTTCCAGCATTAACGCGGCCCGGTCTTTTTTAAGGCTGGACAAATAATCTTCAAACTTCCCGCCTTGGCGGACAACGCTCTGTTCTAACTCCGCCAGCATATTTTTTAATTCATTCTGAATTATTTCTTCCGGGAATTCTCCGAATTTGCCGTCGGCCACTATTTTCGAGAGCAACTCTGATTCATTTTTTAAATCCGCCCGATGTTTCTTTTCTTGGAGCAGGCTGGCTTCTAAATTCTTCTTTAATTCTTCTAAATCTTTAAGTTTAAAAAAGGCGGCGAATTCATCGTTTAATTCCGGCAGAATACGATCATAAACCTCCTTAACGGTAACCTCAAATTCAACCATCTTGCCGGCGAGATTTTTCTGATGATGATTATCGGGATAAGGAAGCTCAAATTTTCGCTTCTCGCCTTTCTTCGCGCCGACGAGCTTCTTGTCAAAACCAGGGACGAAATAATCCTTGCCGAGAAGTAATCCTAATTCTTTATGTTCGCCGTCTTCGAGCGGTACCTTATCTAAAAACATCTTGATATCAACCACGGCCTTATCGCTCATTTTTATCTCTCTGTCGGCGATAACTTCTGTCGCGCGCATTTCCCTTAGATCATTCATGGCCCGCTCTAATTCTTTGCCCTCTACCTTGGCCTCTTCCGGCTTGATATTTAAATCCTTATATTTTCCCAAAGAGATTTCCGGGAGAATAGAAACAATAACTTTATACTCTAGAGGATTATTCGGCGCGAGCTTAGTGACGTTTACTTGCGGCTGGCCGACAGCTTGGCGACCCATGGTATTTTTCTCAACCACCTCATCAATAGTCTTACGAATGGCCAAATTAGCGGCTTCTTCCAGAATCGTCATCTCGCCGATTTTCTGCTTTAAGACCTCATATGGGACCTTGCCCGGACGGAAGCCCTCAATCTTCGCTTCCTTGGAGACTTTTTCCGCCCCTTTCTCGATATAAGGAGCGAACTCCTCATTGGACAGTTCCACGGTCAACTCAATCTGAGATTTAGCTAAATCTTTTTTGATAACTTGCATAAATATTTTAATTTAATAAAAGCGGGCCGAGGACCCGTCTAAAGCAATAACCCCACAATCAGCAAGGCCACAATATTTAAGACTTTGATCATCGGGTTGATTGCCGGCCCGGCGGTATCTTTATAGGGATCGCCGACCGTATCGCCGGTCACCGCCGCCTTATGCGCGTCCGAACCCTTGCCGCCGAAATGTCCGGCTTCAATATATTTTTTGGCGTTATCCCAAGCTCCGCCGCCTGATGTCATTGAAATGGCGACGAAGATGCCGGTGACGATGGAACCGACCAGCAGCCCGCCTAAAGCTTCCAAGCCGCGTCCCGCGCCAAATATATTAAAACCAAAACCGACGATAATCGGAGCGGCGACCGGAATCAGAGCCGGAATAATCATCTCTTTAATGGCCGCTTTGGTGACGATATCCACGGTGCGTCCGTAATCCGGTTTTTCCGTGCCGTTCATAATGCCGGTTTTTTCCTTGAACTGGGCGCGAACATCTTCCACGACCGAACCGGCCGCGCGTCCGACCGCTTTCATAGCCATGGCCCCGAATAAATACGGTAGTAACCCGCCGATAAATAATCCAATTAAAACATAAGGATTATCAATCATAAACTGGGCATTGCCGCCGCCGTCCTTAATTTTGTAAGTAAAATCGGCGAATAAGACTAAGGCGGCTAAAGCGGCCGAACCGATGGCATAACCTTTAGTGACGGCCTTGGTGGTGTTACCGACCGCGTCTAAAGGATCGGTTATATTTCTCACATCTTCTCCCAATTTCGCCATTTCGGCGATACCGCCGGCGTTATCGGTAATCGGCCCGTAAGCGTCAATCGTAACGATAATCCCCGCCATTGATAACATGGCCATGGCCGCGACCGCGATGCCATATAAACCGGCCAGAGAATAAGCGCCAAGAATCGCTAAACAGATAACGATAACCGGTAAGGCGGTGGATTTCATGGCCACCGCTAAGCCGGCGATGACATTAGTGCCGCTGCCGGTACGGGACGCTTCCGCGATTCCTTTAACCGGGCTGAAAGCGGTTGAAGTATAAAACTCGGTAATAATTACCAGTAAGCCGGTGACGGCTAAACCGATAAGCGAAGCTAAATAAATATTAAGGCTTAAAGCGCCGTCAATCATGTATTTAGTAATCGGATAAAAAGCGATAGCTGACAAAACGGCGGCGGCGATTAAACCTTTATACAAAGCGCGCATGATATTATTTTTCTTTCCTAAACGGATAAAGCCAATACCGATAATGGAAGCGATGATAGAAACCGCGCCTAAAACTAACGGATATAAGATAATGTTGTCACTACCGACAAAAAGCAAGCTGCCTAAGATCATGGCCGCGATTGAGGTGACCGCGTAAGTCTCAAATAAATCAGCCGCCATGCCGGCGCAATCGCCGACATTATCACCGACGTTATCGGCGATAACCGCCGGATTGCGAGGATCGTCTTCCGGAATATTAGCTTCGACTTTCCCGACTAAGTCGGCGCCCACATCCGCGGCCTTAGTATAAATACCGCCGCCTAAGCGGGCAAAAATAGAAATGAGCGACCCGCCGAAAGCGAAACCGATTAAAGCGTGCAAATCGTGAGTCAAAAAATAAAAACCGGCCGTACCCAGCAAAGCCAATCCGACAACGAGCATGCCGGTAACACTGCCGCCATAAACGGCGACGTTTAAGGCCTTGGCTAAACCGCCGCGAGCCGCTTCCGTCGTCCGGACGTTAGCGCGAACGCTGACATACATGCCGATATAACCGGTCAAAGCCGACAAAACCGCGCCCGCTAAAAACGCCAGAGCGGTGAGCCAGCCTAAAGCCGGGACAAAACCGATGAGTAAAAATAAGACGGCCGCCACGAGCGCCACCGCGCGATACTGGCGATTTAAAAAAGCTTTAGCGCCGGCTTGAATAGCGGCCGCGATTTCTTTCATTCTGTCGTTTCCTTCGGGTTTGCGTAAAATAGAAACGATAACAATTCCACCATAGATTAAAGCGATCAGAGCGCTCCCGAGAATAAATAAGTTTGTGAACATAAATTAGGTTTTATTTATTTTTTATTATTATTCTTTTTTGGCCTTTTTGGTTTTCTTGGGCTTAGTCGACGGGACGGCTTCTTTGGTATTTTCTTCTTTTATTTCTTCTATTTTTTCTTCAATGCCTTCCTCGATTTCCTTTTTGGCTGCTTTTTTAACTTTCTTCTTCGTTTCCTCTTTAGCTTCCGCGGCCGCCTCCGTTTCGCTAGCCTCCGCTTCCTTAACGACCGCATTTTCCTTGCTCAACTCTTCACTATTCTCATCAACACCCAAGACTTTCTTATCGCCGTCTTCAGTGGCTTCAATAATATCTATTTTCCAGCCGGTTAAGCGCGCCGCCAAACGGACATTCTGTCCGGCCTTGCCGATTGCCAGCGATAATTTATCGGAACTGACTTTAACGATTGCCTTATGTTCGGACTCCACCAAATCAATCGAGATGACTTTGGCCGGAGCAAGCGCGTTAGCGATGAATTTGGCGTCATCTTCGTTATATTCGATAATATCAATCTTTTCTCCGCCCAGTTCGCTGATGATAGTCTGAACCCTGGAACCGCGCTGGCCGACGCAGGATCCGATCGGGTCGACATTTTCCGCGTCAGTCCAAATGGCGACTTTGGAACGGGAACCGGCTTCGCGCGCGACGGCTTTAATTTCCACCAGGCCGTTAGCCACTTCCGGAATTTCTAAATAAAAAATCTTGCGTAAAATTTCTTCGGAGCGGCGGGAAAGGATTATTTCCGGACCCTTGTGGCCTTCGCGCACTTCTCTGATGAATACTTTAATACGATCATTGGGATTATAGCGCTCGCCATAAATCTGTTCTTCGGCCGGTAAGACGCCGATGGCTTTGCCGAGATCGACAAAAACAAAACGGCCTTCGCGTCTTTGAACGATACCGGAAACAACTTCTCTCTCCTTGCCTTTGAACTCGCTGAAAATCATATCCCGTTCCATTTCCCGGAATTTTTGGATAATAACCTGTTTCGCGGTCTGAGCGGCCATGCGGCCGTAACTTTCCGGAGCGGGCAGGTCGGTCATAACTTCATCGCCGACCTTGGCGTCATGTTTTAAAATCATCGCCTCCTTAATTTGGATATCGGTCTTCGGATTGAATTTTTTCTTGCCGTCTTCAACCAAAACCTCTTCTTTCCTGGTTTCATTCCTAAAATCATTTTTAAACTCGTTTCTAAATTCCTCTCTACTCAATTCCTTCAGATTAGGATTATAGAGATTATGAAGCATTTCCGCTTCTTCGGCTTCCGGCAGGTTTTCCACTATTGTTTTTAAATCAAAAATTTCCGAATTGCCGGTATTGGGATCGAATTTAACGTGGATATTCTGATTGCGCTCCCCGTAATCTTTACGGTAGGCGGCCGCTAAAGCTAATTCCACGGCGGAAATGACTGCCTTATAATCCAAATTTTTTTCTTCGCATAACTGCTTGATGGCGCTGCTTATTTCCGACATATAATGAAAGTTAAATTAATTATTAAGAGAAAAAGCTAATTGTGATGAGCAACTAGCTTTCTAATGACAATAATACCACAAATTAAACTATTGTCAATCCACGGATCGATTATGGCATATACGGATTATAAGTTTGATCAACCGCGTTGTTGGCCGCTCGGCCCAATTGCCTGATAGTGAACCTGGTAATACCCCAGGCCATTAAAATAATCAGTACGCCGATAACCGCGTTCGTAAGCAATCCGATCGCCTTCTTGGTCTTCTCCTCGTTGCCACCGGCCGTCATATATTGGAAACCGGCGAAAAGAGTCAAGCCGATAAAAATTATTCCCAAGAAGCCTAAAACGATATTAATTATCCTGGCGATGGTATAACGGATGTCCGGCGCCGTGGTATTTCCATAGACTTGACCGACATTGTTCAGGCCGATCTGGCTATCCAATAAGCTTTGATCGGCTTGAGCCGGCCAGGCGGCGCTAAGAGCAATAAGGCCGAAGACGACTAAAAAAACAAAAGATAAGACCTGTTTTTTGGCGATTTTCATAAAGGTATTGCAAATATGATATAATTAAGCCAGACTTTAATATTATATAAAAATAACGCTTAAAAGACAAGAAGATGAGTTTAGCGAAAAGGGTGGCTCATAATACAATAATCCAAATCGCCGGTAAAATTGTCTCCACGATTTTAGGCCTTTTAGCTTTAGCTTTTATCACGCGTTATCTGGGTCGGACCGGTTTCGGCGAATATACGACTGTTTTAACCTTCCTGACTTTCTTCGCGGTCATCGCTGATTTCGGCCTGACTCTCGTCACTGTTCAGATGATCAGCGCCCGGGGCAACGAAGAAAATAAAATCTTGAATAATATTTTCAGCCTGCGTCTCATTTCTATTATCGCCGTTCTCGGACTGGCGCCTCTAGTCGTGGCCTTTTTCCCTTATAGCCAGGCGATAAAAATCGGGGTCTTAGTCGCTCTCGCCTCTTTTATCTTCCCGGCGCTCAATCAGGTTATTATCGGTCTCTTCCAAAAAAAATTGAGCATGGGCCGTGACGCGGTCGCTGAAGTTATCAGCCGTCTCGTGCTTCTTATCGGAATCGTCCTGACCAAGGAGTTCGACGCCGGTCTGAACGGAATCTTGTGGGCCAGCGTCGCTTCGGCCGCCGCCAGTTTTATCGGCCATTATCTGCTAGCCGTAAAATTTACTCTTATCAGGCTGGAATTTGATTGGATAATCTGGAAACAGATCTGGACTAAATCCTGGCCGCTGGCGATTACGATTGTTCTTAATCTGATTTATCTGCGCGCCGATATTTTATTTCTGTCATTATTTAAAGGCGTCGATGAAGTCGGCTTATATGGTGCCACTTACAAGGTAATCGATGTTTTGACGACCATTCCTTTTATGTTCGCCGGCCTAATTTTACCGATTCTGACGACCGCCTGGGTAGATAAAGCTCCCGATTACTTTAAACGGGTGCTCCAAAAATCTTTTGACTTCATGGCGCTTATCGCCATCCCTCTTATCGTCGGCGCGCAATTTCTCGGCCGACCGATAATGACGGCGATTGCCGGCAAAGACTTCACCGCCTCCGGCTTAATCTTACAAATCCTTATCTTCGGGGTAGCGGCTGTTTTTTTGGGCACAATGTTTTCTCACGCCGTCATTGCTTTAGACCGTCAGAAAAAAATGATCGGCTATTATATCTTCACCAGTCTGACCGCCGTGGCCGCCTATCTTTTCCTTATTCCTAAATATTCATATTTCGGCGCGGCGGCCGTTACTATATATAGCGAAGTTCTGATTGCAATTTTTTCCGCCATTTGCGTATTTAAATATAGCCGCTTCCGGCCGAACTTGATTTTAAGCTTGAAATCTCTAATCAGCGCGGCTATTATGGGATTAGGTCTTTACTGGCTGGCGCCTTTCAGCCAAACCGGCTTAAGCGGCCTGATTATTGTCATGACAGCCGCCGGCGCCATTTATTTTATCGTTCTCTGTCTGCTGGGCGGGATAAAACGTTCCGACCTGGAAATTATCTTCAGCCGCCAAAAAAAGAGCGGCGGTCCGACTTATAATAATACTAACTTTTAAATTATGGCCAAAGTTGTTTTAGCGCCCAAATTGGTCCCGAAAATAATCGCGGCCACCCCCGAATACTTGGTTATCAATAAACCGGCCGGATTAGCCGTTCATGCCGGAGGAAACTTGACCGAACCGACACTGGCTGATTGGCTGATTGCCAATTATAAAAAGATAAAAGACGTCGGCGACGACCCGGTCCGTCCCGGTCTTGTCCATCGCCTGGACAAGGAGGTGAGCGGACTGATGGTTATCGCTAAAACTCAAGCCAGTTTTGATAATCTTAAAAATCAATTCAAGGAACGTGAAATCAATAAAGAATATGTGGCGCTGGTCCACGGCCGGGTCGCTAAAGACTTCGGCGTGATAAATTTTCCGATTACTCGCTCGCAAGAAGGCTACAGAATGGCGGCTCTGCCGTCCGGTTCCGAGAATTTGTTAAGCCGGCGTCATCCGAAAGACCGCGATCAAGGAAATATCACTAGTTGGCTGAAATCACGCGCCGCTTTGACTGAGTTCGAAGTTTTGAAAAGATTCGTTAATTACACCTTATTGAAAGTCAGCCTTAAGACCGGCCGAACTCACCAAATCCGCGTTCATTTTTTCGCTTACGGCTATCCGCTCGTCGGCGACAATTTATACTGCACCAAAAAAACCGAATTAAAAAATAAAAAACTTAATCTCGGCCGAGTTTTTCTAGCGGCCGATCATCTAAGTTTCCGCGATCTAAAAGGAACGACCCGAGATTTCCGGATTGACCTGCCCGAAGAACTGCAAGCGGCTCTGCCGCACGATTAACAGGTGTTTTGGGCCGGACCTTGACGGCTCTTTGACGACTCTTCTTATTTTTACTATAATAGAGGAATAATAAACAATAATAAATAATAATCATAAAACATTATGAAAAATGCTATAAAAAAGCTCTTTTCTAAAGAAATTTTCTTGAGGATAGTCCTGCCGATTATTCTCGTAATCGCGCTAGTTATAATCGGCCTGTTTTCTTTCAATCGACCGGTAAAAAATTTAAATCAAGACGAAGCTAAAACCAGGGCCGAAAATTTTATCAATGATAATTTGATGCAAAGCGGCAGTAAGGCGACCATCAAAGAAACAACGACCGAATATGGACTTTATAAATTCAAAATAGATGTCGTCAGCGATGTCGTCGAATCATACTTATCTAAAGACGGAAAATTATTCTTCCCGCAGGCTTTAAATATCGATGAGACCGCCAAGACGGCGGCCGACGCGGCCGACGCGACCGGCGCCGCC
>Ga0268276_1001462_pt1 | contig 23121 bp, 18 predicted proteins | sample saktaG_4_FD_190145 | JGI IMG/M metagenome (GOLD analysis project Ga0268276, IMG submission 190145) | Saline water microbial communities from Sakinaw Lake, British Columbia, Canada - sak_2010_1_5_45m | ecosystem: Environmental > Aquatic > Non-marine Saline and Alkaline > Saline ... | reverse complement strand
TCGCTCGGCCCGGAGTTCAGCGGGGACATAAGGAAAACGCCCGTCACCGCATCCTGGATCTGACGGATCACAGAAAGCGTGCCCCGGTTCATCATCCACTTAGCGCCGGCGAGATACCGCGCGGGGATGTTCAGCGAAAGGTCAACGAGATTGTTTGCCGTGATGTCGGTTGTGGATCCGGATTTCATCAAGGGGTACGTGTTCCCGCTGCCGTCGCCCACGTTCTGAATCAAGCCCTCGGTGCCGTTGACCATTTCGCCGGCCTCGAAGAAGCCAAATTGCTCACCCATCTCCTGGGTGACCTCTTTTTCAACGGGGAAAATAGAATCTTCCAGATTCTGCCGGGAGATTTCGAGCCAGTACACGTACTCTTTGGGCGTAAAGATCAGCTTACCGTAAGCCATGCCCGTCGTCTCCACAATGGCCGAAACGTCGGTTGCCCTGTAAACCACTGAGCCCGAGGCGATCTTTTTCAAGATCTCCAACGAATTCTTGTCGGTCTGATAGGCGCGCGCGAGGCCCCTCATGGGGTTCACCTCGGCCAGCTCGTGATAAATTTCCGAGGAGAGCTCGGCCGGCGCAAGATATCCGGCGGACGGATCGCTGCCGATCTGAAGTGCCCGTACTTCCGGAGCTTGTCCGCCTCGCCGCATCCAGTCAACGAACGCCCGCGTTTCGGGATCCGAGAACCCGGCCGTGGTTGTCCGAAGGTCCGGACGCTTCATGTCCGCAAGGACGCTGACAATCTCGGCCATCCGCTTTTCGACTTTCGCGACCCGGCCATCAGTATAATCCCTGCCATATTTCTTGTAGGCCTCTCCGAGCGACGTAAACTCGGCCTGCAATTCTTTCCGGTCATCTTCCATACTCAAAATACACCTCACTGAAAAAAGATTTCGGTGAGTGTTTTCGAGGCGCGCCCGGCGGGCGAGTCTCGTTACGGCTCTTCCGGCTAGGCTTTAGAGTCGCTTGCGAGTGGAGGCACTAGCGGCCGGCTCGCACAAGCTCGCGTTTTACCGTGTCGTCTCGAAGTGGACGCTACCGGCTTCGAGATATATTCAAGGCCGAGTGCCCCGGCGGGGCGGCTTCGGCGTGTGATCAAATTGAGAATCGGATTTTCCTTATGTAATTTTTCCATGATCACTTCGGGAGCTTAATTCCGTGTTTTTTCAGGAGGAAGAGCATTTCCTCGAGACCCGTCCAGGCCGGTAGCTCTTGAGCCAGGAGTTCTATCTCCGACGGTGTCGCCTTGCGCTGAATCTGGTCGAAGAGCCGCCTCATCTGGGCGTTGAATTTCTTCTCGGCCGCCTCTCGCTTTTTCTCCGCGGGGTCTTCGTCGTCAATCCAGAGTCTTCCCCAAGTCGCCTTTCCCTCCTCGAGAAAGTCGGGAAACTCGCGCTCGATTTTCTCGCAGCCGATCTTGATCAACTGTTCTGTCCCTCGTTTCGGCACGTTGCCGGCGTACCATCGGTAAATCTGCATCGCGGAAACTAGGAGAATCGGCGCCAGCTTTGTCGGAGACAAGTTCTTCACGAGGGAGAGCTCATACAAATACCGGACCTGATGCGTCATTTTCTGAGAGTCGACCTTAATCGTTGCTGGCATAGCTTGCGCTCCTAATTAACATTTGACAATTCCATCATATACCATTTTCTAAGAAAGTCAATAGTGAATAAAATAAAATATTGAGGCGCGTCGCCACGGCGGGCGGCGCGCTGGCCGTGTGACGTACACGTGCCAAACTAGGTTGAAAACGCCGGAAGATTACGGTTTCGGACGGAAGACGATGAGAGGGTCAGGCTCATCGCAACTCATAGTAAAACATGGGCTTCCAGGGAGAAATGCTACTTTGATAGGGGAGGGGCCGGAGTCGTTCGGGGTGACTGTCAGTCATTTGACAGCAAATCGCTTTTAATGCTATAAAAAGCCCTTAAGGAATCGGATGATCAGGTCTATATTGCGCGACAAGGACAAGATTGTCCTGACCCTCGTCATCGAGAGCTACGTCCGCCACGGGCGACCGGTAAGTTCCGGGTCCATCTCCCAGACGAAACGGATTTCCGCCTCCCCGGCCACGCTCCGCAACATCATGGCTAAGCTCGAGGAGATGGGTTTCCTATCCCAGCCGCACAAGTCGGCCGGCCGGGTCCCGACCGACCGGGGCCTGCGTCATTACGTCGGGAGTCTTCTGGCCATGAAGGGCCTGCCCGAGGAGAGGGCCTCTCTGATCCAGGAGGAATTCCCCAGCCGGACGGCCGACTTCGATTCCCTCCTCATCCAGGCCTGCCGGATCCTGGCCGTTTCCTCGGACAACATGGGATTCGTTATTTCCCCGCATATCTTCCGCCTCCCGTTTGAACATCTGCGCTTCATCAAGATCTCCGACCGCAGGATCATGGTCATCCTCGTGACCCCCTTCCACATGGTCCTGACGGAAACCCTCGAGTCGTCGACGCCCCTGACCCAGGCCGAGCTCGACCGGGCGTCCCAGCACGTTAACCAGAATTATCGGGGAAAGACGATCCTTTCTGTTCACGACGCCCTGCTCCAAGAACTGCCGCATCATCGGGTCAAGTACGAGGACACGCTGAACAAGCTCCTCAACCTGCTCAAGGCTTCCATCGCCAAGGGGGAGGGGGAGAACCGGATATTCCTCCAAGGCACCTCCCGGCTCCTGGGCAAGGCCGAGCTCTTTAACATGGACAAGCTGCGGTCCCTGTTCGAAAACTTCGAGGAGAAAGCCGCCCTCGTCAAACTGCTCTCGGATTTCATCAGCCTCGATCGGGTCAAGGTCCTGATCGGCTCGGAGGTCAACTTTCCCAACGTCGAGGACTGCGCCCTCGTCCTTTCCCATTACGGCTACAGCAACCAGGTCCTGGGTTCCCTGGGTATCATCGGTCCGAAACGGATCCCCTACGAAAAGATCATCCCCCTCGTCGACCGCATGGCCAAGCGCCTGAGCCTGGCCATCACGGTCTTTGGCAGAGAGGTCAGCCTATGACGGACGAAAAAGACAAGCCCGGCGAAGAGATCGAGTTCATTCCCGAGACGCCGCCCGCGGAAGAGCCGCCCGGGAAGCCGACGCCTGCACTGGCCTTGGAGAAGGCGGAGAAAAGGGTGCCGGACGACAAAGCCGCCTCGCACGAGGGCTCCCGCCACCTCAAGGAAAAGCTGAAGAAAAAAGAGGCCGAGGCGAGACATCTCAAGAAGGAGCTGGACGAGCTCAAGGAGCAGCATCTGCGCAAACTCGCCGACTTCGAGAATCTGCGCAAGCGCTTCGAAAGGGAAAAAAGCGATTATTTGCAGTACGCCCTGAGCGAGCTTCTGCTCGAGCTGCTCGCCATTTCAGACAACTTCGAACGTGCCCTCAAGAGCGCCCCGCCGGAAACGGAAGGGAAGAACTTCCGCAATGGCGTCGAGCTCATCCACAGGATGTTCCAGAGCTTCCTCGTCAAGAACGGCGTCCAGCCGATCGTGCTCAAGGACCGGGCCTTCGATCCCAACCTCCATCACGCCATGTCCGTGGAGGAATCCGAGGACGTCCAGGAGCCGGAGATCGCGGAGGAGCTCCAGAAAGGCTACATGCACCACACGCGTCTCCTGCGTCCGACAATGGTCAAGGTCAAAGTTCCGAAGAAGGCGCAATAACGACATGGGACACGTCATCGGCATTGACCTCGGCACTACGTATTCCTGCATCGCCTGTCTCGAAGCCGGCAAGCCCGTCGTCATCCCTAACCTGGAAGGTCTGCCCACGACGCCGTCGGTCGTTTCCTTCACGGGTTCCGGGGAGCGTCTCGTCGGGACCCTGGCCATGCGCCAGGCCGTCACCAACCCCGCCAACACGTTCTCCGCGGTCAAGCGCCTCATCGGCCAGAAATTCCAATCCCCCGGCGTCCAGGAAGCCCAGAAAAGGCTTCCCTATAAGCTGAAGGAAGCCCCCAACGGCGACGTCCTCGTCGTCCTCGGCGCCAAGACCCTGAGCCCGCCTGAAATCTCCTCGATGGTCCTGGGTTACCTGAAGTCCTGCGCCGAATCCTTTTTCGGCGAACCGGTATCGGACGCCGTCATCACGGTGCCGGCCCATTTCGACGACCATCAGAGACAGGCGACCAAGGACGCGGCCACGATATGCGGGCTCGAGGTCCAACGGGTGATCAACGAGCCGACGGCCGCCGGGCTGGCCTATGGGCTCGACACTAAGAATATCGGCCTGGCCGCGGTCTACGATCTGGGCGGGGGGACGTTCGACATCACCATTCTCGAATTCAGCGACGGCGTCTTCCACGTCCTGGCTACCAACGGCGATTCCTACCTCGGCGGCGAGGATTTCGACAACCGCATACTCGAATGGGTGACCGAAGACTTTATGGCCGAGACGAAGATCGACCTCAGGGCCGACAAGCTCGCGCTCCAGCGTGTGAAAGAGGCCGCGGAAAAGGCCAAGAGAGAGCTATCGTTCGCCATGGAGACGGAGATCAACCTGCCCTTCATCTCCTCCGACAATAAGACCGGCTCGAAGCACATTCGCAAGCTGCTCAGCCGGAAGACCCTCGAAGCCATGACCGGCGACCTCGTCGAACGGACGATTCCGCGCATCGAGCAGGCCCTTACGGACGCCCGGCTGGGCCCCGGCCGGATCGACCACGTCATCCTTGTCGGCGGCCAGACCCGTATGCCCCTGGTCAAGCAGAGGGTCACGGAATTTTTCGGCAGGCCACCGGAGGAACAGGTCAATCCCGATGAGATCGTGGCCATGGGCGCGGCCATCCAGTCGGGGATCCTCGACGGCCGGGTCCGGGACCTCGTCCTCCTTCTCGACGTCACCCCGTTCACCCTGGGTATCGAGACCGAAAACGACGGCTACGAAATGGTCATAGAGAGGAACATGACCATCCCGACGCGCAAGGTCAAGGCCTTCACGACCGTGGAGCACAACCAGAGGAGGGTCCGCATCCATGTCCTGCAGGGCGAGGGGTTCCTGGCATCCATGAACAAATCGTTGGCCGTCTTCGAGCTCGTCGGGATCGAGCCCGCCCCGGCCGGGGTGCCTCAGATCGACGTCACCTTCGAGATCAACGCCGACGGCCTAGCCCGGGTTTCGGCCAAGGATAAAGAGACCGGCCTTGAACAGAAGATCGAAGTCAGGCCTTCCTCGGGCCTCCTGCCGGCGGAGGTCGAAGAGTTGCGGCGGCGGCAGAAGGGCCGGGATGTCGTCAAGCTGGGGACGAATGGTTAAGAAGGATTATTACCACGTCCTTGGCGTGGCTCGCGATGCCTCTGTCGAGGACATCAAAAAGGCCTACCGCCAGCTCGCCTTGAAGCACCATCCGGACCGCAATCCCGGCAGCAAGGAGGCCGAGGAGAGGTTCAAGGAAGCGTCGGAAGCCTATAGCGTCCTGGCCGACGACGGGAAAAGGTCCGCCTACGACCGCTTCGGGCACGAGGGCCTGCGCGGTGGGGGGTTCTCCGGCTTCGATTCCTCCGTTTTCGAGGACTTCGAAGACATCCTGGGGAATTTTTTCGGGTTTAGCTTCGGCGATTTCTTCGGCGGGCGGAGCGCCGGCCGAGGCGGCCGGCAGGGGGGCCGCGACCTGGCCCTGGAGGTCGAGATCGGCCTCGAAGAGGCCGCCGGCGGCGTGGAGAAGGAGATCAAATTGAACCGGGCGGAAACCTGTCCGGCCTGCCAGGGCTCAAAACGGAAGCCGGGGACCCGGGCGACGAAGTGCCCGACCTGCGGGGGCGCGGGACAGGTCCGTTCCCAACAGGGCTTCTTCACCCTGGCCCGAACCTGTCCGCGTTGTCGGGGCGTGGGAGAAGTCAACGTTTCGCCTTGCGAAACCTGCCAGGGGAAGGGCCACGTCAGGGAGAAACGCTCCCTGAAGGTCCGCATCCCGCCGGGCGTCGCGGACGGGTCGCGGCTACGGCTCGTCGGCGAAGGCGAAGCCGGCGAGGAAGGGATGCCGGCCGGGGACCTCTATGTCGTGACCCGGGTTCGTAAACATCCTTTCTTCGAACGGGAGGGGAACGACCTCGCCTGCGAGGTCACGGTGTCCTTCACTCAGGCGGCCCTGGGCGCGCAGGTCGAGATCCCCACTCTCGAGGGGAGCGAAATCCTCAGGGTCCCATCCGGGACCCAGCCGGGCGAGATCGTCCGCATCAAGGGCAAAGGCATCCAGGACATCTCGGGGCGCCGGAAGGGCGACCTTTTCGTCAGGATCCAGGTCCGGACGCCCGAAAACCTGACCAAAGACCAAAAGGCGCTGCTTACGAAACTGGCCGAAGTCCGGGGCGAGGACATCGAATCGGTCGACAAGAGCGTCATCCACCGGATGAAGAACATATTCCAGTGAGCCGGCGACAAGCGTGACCGCGAACCAATTTCACGTCCCCCGCGTGGCGCAGGATGCGTCGCTGATCGTCCATTTTTGGAACGCGTGACATGTTTCTCCAAGGGCAGAAAGTCGGGAAATACGAGATTATCCGATCCCTCGGCAGCGGCGGATTCGGCTCGGTCTATTTGGCGAAAGACACGTGGCTCGATATCAAGGTCGCTATCAAGGTCCCCCACAAGCAGTCCGCCGAACTCTACAAGCTCCTCAAGGAGCCGCGCCTCCAGGCTGCCCTCAGCCACTCGAACATCGTCCGGATGCTGGCCGCGGAGAAGGAGAAGAATGTCTTTTTCATGGTCATGGAATACATCAAAGGGCCGACCTTGGAGAAGATCCTGGAGAAGGAACGGATCCTGGGCACGGATCAGGCCATTGACTTCATCAAGCAGATCTCCTACGGCGTCGATCACGCCCACAAGGCCAAGATCATCCACCGCGACCTCCGGCCCTCGAACATCATCGTCTCCGAGGACGGGACCGCCAAGATCACCGATTTCGGGACATCGGCCTGGCTCAACGTGGTGCCCTACGCTTCGACGCGGATCGGTTCCCCGCCGTACATGGCGCCCGAGCAGTTCATGGGTAAGGCCGGCTACGCCGCCGACATCTATTCCTTGGGTTGCATCTTCTACGAGATGATCATCGGCCGGCCGCCGATCTTCGACCCGGATCCGTTCAAGATCCTGGAGATGGCCCAGCAAGGCAAGATCACGCCGCCGAGGATCAAGAACAGCCGCATCCCCAAGGAGATCGACGCCATCATCATGCGGGCCCTGGCGCCGAAGGTCGAGGACAGATACCAGAGCGCTTCCGAGGTCATCCGCGACCTGTCCCTCTTCAAGGGCAAGACTCCAAAGACCTCGGAAATCGACGACATCATGCTCCGGATCAAGGCCCGGGAGCAGAAAACGACCGCTCTCTGTTGGAACTGCCGACGGCCCCTCCCTCCCAAGTCCCGCAGCTGTCCTCACTGCGGAGAGAGCGTCTAATTCCCCTCTGGAGGCGATTGACTTAGGCCTCGGGGATGAGATAACATGAGGCCTTCGTGACCAGAGGACGATGAAGGAGCGGCCAATGAGCCCATTCACCGAAAACGGGATCGTCTGGATGAACGGCAGGCTGGTCGCCTGGAAAGACGCGACGATCCACATCGCCTCCCATGCCATCCATTATGGGAGCTCGATCTTCGAGGGATTACGGGCTTATGACACGCCTCGCGGGACGGCCCTCTTCCGCCTCCAGGACCACACCCGGCGACTCTACAATTCGGCCAAGATCTACCGGATGGAGATCCCGTTTTCCCAGGACGAGTTCAACCGGGCCATCATCGAGACCGTCCGGGCCAACGGTCTGAAATCCTGCTACGTTCGGCCGATCGTCTACCGGGGGTACAACAGCCTGGGTGTCAATCCCTTTCCCAACCCCGTCGACTGCGCCGTCCTCGTCTGGGAGTGGGGCAAGTACCTCGGCCCGGAGGCCATGGAGAGCGGCGTTGACGTCTGCGTGTCCTCCTGGTGGCGGATCGCCCCGAACACGTTCCCGGCCCTGGCCAAGGCCGGCGCCAACTACATGAACTCCCAGCTCATCAAGATGGAGGCCCTGCTCGACGGTTATGAAGAAGGCATCGCCCTGAACATCCGGGGCCACATCAGCGAGGGAAGCGGCGAGAACCTCTTTCTTGTCAAGGACGGGACCGTCCTGACGCCGCCGTTGTCCTCCTCCATCCTGCCGGGGATCACCCGGGATTCGGTCATGAAGCTGTTCCAGGAAATGGGCGTACGCTGCGTCGAGGAGACCATTCCCCGCGAGCTGCTCTATATCGCCGACGAGGTCTTTTTCACGGGCTCCGCGGCCGAGGTCACGCCCATCCGGGCGATCGACAAGATCGTCATCGGGAACGGCAAGCGGGGACCCGTGACCGAGAAGGTCCAGAAGGCCTTCTTCGACGTCATCGAAGGAAAGCGGGAAGACGTCCATCAATGGCTGACTTTAGTCTGAAAAACCTTGCGAGGAGGCCCTCATGGTCATCGATGAATTCCTGAAAATCGCGATCGAACGGGACGCGTCGGACCTTCACTTCAAGGCCGGGAACAATCCTATGATCCGGGTCCACGGGACGCTCACGCCCCTGACCGGATTCCCCCGGCTGACGGCTCCCGACTGCGAGGAGTTGGCGAACCAATTGATGACCGAGTTCCAGAGGAAGCGTCTTCAGGAGGACCTCGACATCGACCTCGCCTATAGCCTACCCGGCTTCGGACGGTTCCGCGGCAGCATCTACTTCCAGAGGGGCTCGCTGGCCATCGCCCTGCGCATCATCCCTCTCGAGGTCAAGACGATCCGCCAGCTCCTCTTGCCCGAAGTCTTAGAGAAGATCGCCTTCTACCAGCGGGGCCTCGTCCTCGTGACCGGGACGACGGGGAGCGGCAAGACGACCACCCTGGCGGCCATGGTGGACTTCATCAACACCTTCCGCCGGGAGAACATCATCACCATCGAAGACCCCATCGAGTACCTCCACAAAGACAAGAAAAGCACCATCAGCCAGCGGGAGGTCGGGATGGACGTCATGAGCTTCGCCCGAGGGCTGCGCGGCTGCCTCCGCGAGGATCCCGACGTCATCCTCGTCGGCGAAATGCGCGACCTGGACACGATCGAAACGGCGCTCCACGCCGCGGAAACGGGCCACCTGGTCCTGAGCACTCTCCACACTCTCGACGCCCCCGAAAGCATCAACCGGATCATCTCCGTCTTCTCCCCCTACCACCAGCGCCAGGTCCGGCTTCAGCTGGCCAGCATCCTCAAGGGCATCATCTCGATGCGCCTGGTTCCCCGGATGGACGGTCAGGGCCGGGTGCCCGCCGTCGAGGCCATGGTCGCGACCCCCTACATCCAGGAGTGCATCGCCGAAAAGGACAAGACCATGTTGATCCGCGACGCCATCGCGGCGGGCGTTTCCCAATACGGCATGCAGACGTTCGACCAGTCGATCTACCAGCTCTACCGCGACGGCTACATCTCCTTCGAGCAGGGCATGAAGTACTCTTCCAACCCGGACAACTTCAAGCTACGCATCATGGGCATCCAGTCGACCATCGACATAGCCACAGAGGAGATGGAGAAGGGGATGAGCAAGGTCGACCGGGCCGAGGGGGGGCAGGAAGAAGACCATAAATGACGGCTCAGCGCGTCCGCGAAACATTTCTCCAATATTTCGCTGACCGGGGCCACAAGATCGTCGGAAGTTCGCCCCTCCTGCCGAAGGATGACCCGACCATCCTGTTCGCCAACGCCGGGATGAACCAGTTCAAGAACCTCTTCCTGGGGCTCGAGACGCGCGGCTACAAGAGGGCCGCCACGGTCCAGAAGTGCATGCGGGTCAGCGGCAAGCACAACGACCTCGAGACCGTCGGCCGGACGGCCAAGCACCACACTTTCTTCGAGATGCTCGGGAACTTTTCTTTCGGCGATTACTTCAAGCGGGAGGCCGTCAGCTACGCCTGGGAGCTCGTGACCGGGGTCTTCGGCCTGCCCAAGGACCGGCTGTACGCGACGGTCTACCTCGACGACGATGAAGCGTTCCGGATCTGGGCGGATGAGGTCGGTGTCCCGAAAAAAAAGATCTTCCGCTACGGGAAGAAGGACAATTTCTGGGCCATGGGCGATACCGGCCCCTGCGGCCCGTGTTCCGAGCTCCACTACGACCTGGGCGAGGACATCGAGCCGGGCGATCCCTTCGCCCTGATCGAGAAAGGGAGCGACCGTTTCCTCGAGCTCTGGAACCTCGTCTTCATGGAGTTCGACCAGGACGAAAACGGAGTCCTGCGGCCGCTGCCGTCACCGTCGATCGACACGGGCATGGGTCTCGAACGCATGACCGCGGTCGTCCAGGGCAAGCGCAGCAATTTTGACACCGACTTGTTCATGCCCCTCATCGAGAGCGTGAGCGAGCTGGCGAAGAGGGAATACCCGGCCGGGGACGAGGGGGACGTTTCGGTCAGGGTCATCGCCGACCACATCCGGGCCGTGACCTTCCTCGTCGGCGACGGCGTCACTCCGGCCAACGACGGTCGGGGCTACGTCCTGCGCCGCCTCATCCGCAGGGCCTATCGGCAGGGGAACCTCATCGGCATCGACAGGCCCTTCCTCTACGGACTGGTCGGCCGTGTCGGCGACATCATGAAAGACGCCTATCCGGAGCTCCTGGCCTCGGTCGAATACATCTCGAAGGTCTGTCTTTCCGAGGAGGAACGGTTTTCGTTCACCCTCTCGTCGGGCCTGCGCTATTTCGACCAGGTCGTCCGGGAGACCCGGGACCAGGGCGGCGCGGTCCTCCCCGGGGACAGTGTCTTCAAGCTCTACGACACCTTCGGCTTTCCCCTCGACCTCTCGCAGGAACTGGCCCGCGAAAAGGCCATGTCGGTCGATGAGCCCGGGTTCGGCCGGGAGCTCGAGGAGCAAAAACGAAGAGCCCGGCTCTCCTGGAAGGGCGAGGCCAAGCGGAAGGAGAAGCTGGCCTACGAGGTGTTCAAGGACCTCAAGGTCCGCTCCCGGGTCCATGAAGCCGGGGAAATCGCGGACATCCGCGTGAGCGGCCTGCTCAAGGACGGCCGCAGGGCCGAAGTCCTCCGGGCCGGCGAGACCGGCGAAGTCATCCTCGAAGAAACGCCGTTCTACGCCGAGGCGGGAGGCCAGGTCGGAGACAGCGGGTCGCTCAAGGGGGCACGGTTCTCGGCCATCGTCGAGAACGCCTATATGATCACGCCCGAGATCATCGCCCACGGCGTCAAGGTCCTTTCCGGAGAGGTGCGCGAAGGTGATCGCGCCGACGCCGCGGCCGACCTCATCCGCCGGCAGGCGATCTCGAACAACCACACGGCAACGCACCTCCTCCACGCGGCCCTCCGGCAGGTCTTGGGCGACCACGTCAAGCAGGCCGGCTCGCTCGTCGCGCCGACGCGCCTGCGCTTCGATTTCACCCACTTCGCCGCCCTTTCGCGGGACGAGGTCAGGCGGGTCGAGGAGATCGTCAACGAAAAGATCCGGGCCGACATCTCCCTCAAGACCCGGACGACCAGCCTGGAGGAAGGGATCCGCGAAGGGGCCATGGCGATTTTCGAAGAAAAGTACGGCGAATCCGTGCGGGTCGTCGGGATCGGCGATTTCAGTAAGGAGCTCTGCGGCGGCGTCCACGTCCACGCGACAGGCGAGATCGGGATGTTCAAGATCGTGTCCGAAACGAGCGTCGCCTCCGGCATGCGTCGCATCGAGGCCGTCACCGGGGCAGGGGCCTATCACTTCGTTCGGGAGCTCGAAGACCTCATCTCCGGCCTAGAGAAGGATTTGGGCGTCTCGCGGAAGGACCTTCCGACGAGGGTCGAAAAGATCCTGGCCCGGGTCGAAGAGCTGGAACGGGAAAACAAGGCACTTAATAAGAAAGTGCTGACGGCATCCATTGACGGCAAGTTCTCAACGGTCAAGCCCACCGTCGTCAAGACAAAGACCGTCAAGGAGATCTCTATCCACGTTCAACGATTGGACGGCCTAACCATCGCCGAACTCCGCGATATGGCCGATTCGATCAAACAGAAAATGGCGAGCGGCGTCGTGGTCCTGGGCTCCGCCGGTTCCGAAAAGGCCTTCGTCGTCGTGTCCGTGACCAAGGATCTGACGGGCCGTATCCAGGCCGGCGCGCTCATCAAGGAGATCGCTCCGATCATTGGCGGAGGAGGGGGGGGCCGGCCCGATTTTGCCCAGTCCGGCGGGCCACGCACCGGCGAACTCGACAAGGCCCTCGAGCTCGTCCCGGCCCTTGTCGAACGCCTGGCCGCCTGACCCCCTGAAATCACCCTTGGCGGGGATTGCCAAACGGATCGCTTTTTGCCATGATAAGACCATAAGGGACATGAAGACTATCAAAAAGGGCTTCGCGGCGTTGCTCCTCCTGGCCCTTGCGCCCGGCGTCTTCTCGGCCACCGCTGCCGACCTGCGCAAGCTCTACGATCCGGTCATCAAGAAGGTGGCCGGGAAATACAAGATCGACCCGGCGCTCGTCCACATCATCATCCGGGCCGAATCGAACTACGACAGCTTCGCCATTTCGGACAAGGGGGCCATGGGCTTGATGCAGCTGATGCCCGCGACGGCCAAGCAGTACGGAGTGGCCAACGTTTTCGACTCGGCCCAGAATATCGAAGGCGGCATCCGCTACCTCGGGGATTTAGTCAAACTCTACGACGGCCAGACCCGGCTCGTCCTCGCGGCCTACAACGCGGGTCAAGAGGCGGTCAGGAAGTACAAGGGCATCCCGCCCTATCCGGAGACAAAAGCTTACATCGCCGGGATCATGCGGACGTACAAGAAGCCTTCCGTCCGGACAAGCAATCCCGTCTACGGAGGTTACGACGCCTCCGGCAAGTACCTCGTGACCACGGACCCGAGCCTCATCCGGGTCAAGAAAGATTGAGGGCCGCCGGTCAGCGGGCGGGCTGGAGGTAACCCTTGATCAGCAGGTTCCGGGGGACGATCTCGAACGTCGCCGGGAGCCGGCCGAGCTGTTCCCCGTCGAGTTCGAGGAGAACGTCCTCGTCCCCCTCGGGCCAGGCTTCCACTTTGCTTCCCCGGACAAGGGTCACCTTCGGGTGGGAGAGGTGGCTGCCGTTCATGAGCTTCCAGCCGTGGCGGCAGAATTCGAGGAATTTGAAGCCCCTGACAAGAACGCTGTCGAAGAGGCCGTCGTCAAGCTCGGCCCCGGGCGCGACTTTCATGCCCTTGCCGAAGATCTTGCCGTTGGCCACGGCCCCGATGAGATACTCGCCTTCCGGCAGGTTTTTCCCGTCCACCCGGATCCTGACGCGCTTGTTCTTGTAATGGATCATCGTCGTGACCAGACAGCGGACATAAGACGAGGCCTTCCTCTGGAGACGCTGCTCGTTGACCCGGCGGACGACCTCTCCGCCCAGGCCGAAATCGGCGACGTTGAGGAAGAACCGTTCTTCCTCCCCGCCGGCGTTGGAACGGAAGCGGACCTTGCCCACGTCCATGAGCACGGACGGGGCTTCCGAGATCACCTTCAGGGCGTCTCTGAGACCCGCGGGGATATTCAGGCTCTTGGTCAGGTCGCAGCCGGAACCCGATGGGACGACCCCCAGGGTGGTTTCGGGGTTGATGATCTGCCGGTCCTCATAGAAACCGTTGGCGATCTCGTTCATGGTCCCGTCGCCGCCGACGCCGATGACGAGCTCCGTACCGTCCTTGATGGCCTGGCGGGTGATCTCCGTGGCGTGGAGGGGCTTCTCCGTGAACTCGAACTTGAATTCGCGGATGAAACCCTTCAAACCATCGCGGATCTCCCCCCATCGTTTCCGCGTCCGGCCCCGGTTCGATTCGGGGTTGATGATGACCTGTGTCTTAAGCCGCATCGGCGGGTCCTGGAGGCGGCGGCAATGGGGCCGCGGGCGGGGATGCCTGGGGGTTCTTGCGTCCGAAAAGCGAAACCCCGATGATCCCTCCGAGGACGCCCATCACGGTGAAGAGCGCAGCCGAGAAGAACAGACCCAGGAGGAACCAACCCGGCGTCAGGGGGTTCGAGCTGCCGTTGAGGAAGCCATCCAGGCTGGCGGGCATTTCCTGGCCGAACTCGGAAAATTTATCGATGATCCGCCGGGCCAGCGCCATATTATAAGGCTGAAGGGGGATCTTTACGATCGTGTCGACCACGGCGGCGACGATGCCGGTGAGGGCGCCGACGATGGCCCCGTCGCCAGCGGTCAAGACGCCGACCGTGTTCTTGGCCAGGAGCTTGACGGCCATCGCGGCGCCGCCGACGATCCAAAGGCAGCAAAGGCAGTTCCCAGCGCTGACGATGGGGAGGCCCGACAGGACACCGGCGACGGCGCCGGCGATGAGGGCGGGCCGGAAGTATTCAGGCTTCTTCTGATCCATGGCGCCTCCTGTTGGTGCCGGGCCCTATTTTACGTCGTTTGCCCGGATTTTTTCAAGTGCCAAGCCGGCGGCCCTTCTTCGCCTTGCGAGAAAGAGGTCGGAGAGGCCGGTCACGAAATAGAAGGGCAGGACCGTCCCCCAAACGGCCCCGGTGGCGAAGCGGAAGGCGATGGGGCTCGCCCAGATCCCCAGGAGCCCCGCCGCCCCGTCCAGGGCCATCGGCAGGGTCATCGGCAGAAAAACGCGGATGGATGGGAGCTCGATCTTCGAAAAGCCGCGGATGAACGGATAGAGAATGAGTCCGGCCGCGAATCCCGTGTAGATCCCCAGGCAACGGCCGCAGACGGCGAGCGGATGGCCGTGGAAAGTCAAACACCGTCCCGGGATCTGATGGCAAATGGGCGCAAACAGGGCGTAAAAAAGGCGCGCCGCCCCGGCCGACCCCCGGGCGGCAAGTGCGGGGGCCAGGAATATCAAAAAGAGCCATATCGCGGTGCCGGCGGCGGTCCAGAGAAATACGGTGAGGACGGTCCGCGATATTCCGGGGCGCGACATGGGCCGTATTGTACCATGGAAGCCGGGGCCCGGCGATGCCGGGGAATTTCCAATTGACAGGAGCGGACGTCCTTGAGTAAATTAGGGCCATCCGAGTTGTAAAATTTCCTTTGGATAGGAGGACGCGATGACCGGATTCCGGAAGAGTTCCCTGGTTCTGATCTGTTCTATCATACTGGCCTCTTCATGGGGGTTCTCCCAGACCGAGGAGGCGAACAGCGTCCTTGGACAGGCCGGCGGAGGCGTTCTGACGATCATCGGCTACGGTGCCGACAAGGCCGAGATCGCCAATTCCCGAGGGTCGGCCTTAGCCCTGGCTGAGGACGTTATCGTTACGGCCTATCACGTCATCGCCCAGGCGTTCGATTTCGAGGCCGTCAATGTCAAGGGGAAGAAGGTCAAGATCGAGGGCGTCCTCGGTGTCGATAAAACCCATGACATCGCGCTCATCAAGCTGAAAGGCAAGGTCCAGCCCCTGCCCCTCGGCACGATCGACAACTTGGTCGAAGGCGCGCGCGTCTTCGCCATAGGCTCCAATAACCTGGCCCAAATCATCATTGCCGAAGGCACCTTGCGCCGGGTCGTCGACATGGGGCCCGCAGGCAAGATCCTGGACATCGGCATGGCCTCCGCTCCGGACGAGTTCCGCGGCGGGCCGCTCCTCGATGTCAACGGCCAGCTCGTGGGGATGCTCCTCGTCCTGGGCGACCGGGGCTTCAAGTTCGGACTGCCGATCGGAGCCCTGGCGAGCGTCCCCCGGACGGGGAAGGTCGTCGAATTCAAGTCCTGGCCCCATGAGAATTATTTCGAGACGGTCGAAGGGAATGTCTTCGCGGGGCGGGTGGCGGCCGCCCTCGACGATCAGATGACGGCCCGGCTCTACTTGGAGAAGGCGGTCACGCTCGATCCTTCCTATATCGATGGGTATTTGGAACTTGCCGATATCTACGCCAAGCAACGCGACTATGCCGCGGCCGCCGCGGCTTACAAGAAGGTGACCGAACTCGATGCCTCTCGGGCCGACGCCTTTTACGGGATGGGCTCCGTCCTGACGAAACAGACGAAGTTCAAGGAAGCGGCCGAAGCTATGGAAAAAGCTGTCGCCTTGAACGTCGACAACAAGCAGGTCCAGTTCGATCTGGGGACGGCCTACGAGGAGCTCCGGGAGTTCGAAAAGGCCGCCGGGGCCTACGAGAAGTTCATCGCCCTCGCTCCGGCCGGTTCATGGAACGCTTACCTGCACTTGGGGATCTGCCGGACGAATCTCGGCCAGTTCGATGCGGCCATCGCCGCCCTCCAAGAGGCCCAGAAGGGCCAGCCCAAGGACATCAATGTCAATCTCAAACTGGCCGAAGCCTACGAGAAGGCCGGCCAGTTTGAGAAGGCCGAGGCCGTTTACAACATCATGGCCGAGATCAACCCGGCCGAAGCCAAGACCTACTATCGCCAGGCCTTCCGGATCTACGATGTCGCCGGGAAATACGAGCTGGCCATCAAGCCGGCCAAGAAGATCATCGACCTCGAACCGAAGGACGAGATGAACCACTACTTCCTCGGGCTGACATATTTCAAGCTTCAGAAATACGACGAGGCCATCGCCGCTTTTGAGCAGGGGCTGGCTGTCAAGCCGGATTTCCCCCATGCCTGGTTCCAGATCGGTTCCGCCTATTTCAACCAGAAAAAATACAAGGAGGCCGCGGCCGCCTACAAGAAATACACCGAGCTCACCCCTGACGACCCGTCGGGGTGGCTGAGCATCGGGGTCTGCTACATGCAGCTCAAGGATCACGAGGCCGCCCTGGAGCCTCTGAAAAAGTGCGTCGAGCTGAAGCCCGACAACCCGGTGGCCTGGTTTAACCTGGCTATCGTCTATATCAACCTCAAGGACAACTTCAGCGCCAAGGAGATCTACAACAAGCTAGTCACCTTGGACCCGACCCTCGCGGAAAGGCTGAAAAAGTACATCCGCTGAAGGGTTCCCGTCGGAAAATTGACAGGGCTGGACTTCGGGCCTAGAATAGAGTTTCGGCTGGCAGCCCCGCAAATTGTTCATTCGACGAAAAATGGATCGAGAAGAAAGGGCAGATGGCGGAATTGGCAGACGCGCTAGGCTTAGGACCTAGTTCCTGATGAAGGAGTGCGGGTTCGAGTCCCGCTCTGCCTACTGATGTCCGGACCCACAACCCACCGAGAGGAAGAGAAGAAGAGATGAACGCACCAGGAAGGCAGAGCCGGCTCATAGATGTCAGCCCGAGCCGCAAGGAGATCGAGCTCGAGATCCCTCCCGACGAGGTCCTGAAAGAATACGAGAAGATCCTCGGCGAATACGCCGGCAGGGTCAAGCTCTCCGGTTTTCGCCAGGGCCACGCGCCCCGGGAGATGGTCCGCAGCCTCTTCGATCACGATATCAAGCACGATGTCTACGATTCCCTTATTCCCCGCGTGCTCGAAGAGGAATTGAAGGGGCTCCAGCTCAATCCCGTCAACGTGCCGGTCCTCCGGGACCTGAAACATGAGGAGGGACAGCCCTTGCGGTGCACGGCGGCCTTTGAGGTCCTCCCGGGTTTTGAGCTTCCCGATTACCGGACGATCCAGGTCTCCGGGCGGACGTCCGAGGTCGGCGAAGAGGATGTCGATAAGATCCTCGAGGACATCCGGGCGAGGGCTGCCGAATATGTGCCGGTCGAGGGCAGGGGAGTGGGGGACGGGGACTATGCCGTGGTCGAGATGCAGGGCCGGGACAAGCGGACGAACCGCCTCCTGCCCGTCGAAAAAGCCGTCGTTCTGGCCGGCCACGCTGAAAACGAGCCCGCCCTGAACAAGACGATCACGGGCATGAAGGCGGGCGAGGAGGGCGCCTTCGAAGTCGCGTATCCGAAGAACCACGCCAACCGGCGCGTGGCCGGGAAGGAGATCGCCTACAGGCTGAAGGTCAGAGAGGTCAAGGAGAAGAAGGTCCCTGAGCTCAACGATGAATTCGCCCGGACTGTCGGGACGCCCGAGGGCCTCAAGGAGCTTCGCGAGAAAATCCGCAAGGAGCTCGTAGAGGGCCGGGAGAAGGCCGGGCGGAACGAAACGGCTTCAGCGGTCCTGGCCGAGGTCGCCAAGCGGATTTCGCTGGAATTGCCCGAATCCGTGGTCGAGCAGGAATCCCTGGCCATCCTGAAGCGGTTCCTTTCCGCCTCCCGGGACAGGCATATCTCCCCGGAGGCCCTCGAGGGGCTGAAGGCCCAGGCCCGCCGCCAAGCTGAAGATCACCTGAAAAACCATTTGATCCTCGAGAAGATCGCTAAAAAAGAGGGTTTTGGGGTCACCGAAGAGGAGGTCCAGGCGGAAATCCGGGACCTGGCCCGGGCCAATCACGTGTCCGAACCCTACCTGGCGGACATGCTCAAACAGGAGGAGCGCCGGGAAGAGCTCGTCGAGACCCTTCTCTTCCGGAAGACGGTTGACTTTCTGGTGAAAACGGCTATAATTAGTTGACCAAGGTTCAATACTCGCGACTCTCGAGAGCGCGTCAGATCACCGATAAAACGGCTCAATTCTAAACGCCGCGTGAGTAGTGTACGCTTAAGCTGGCCGGGGGCCCCCGGAGGGCCTGGAGCGTAAATCATGCAGGATTCCAACGAACATACCGAGGTCCTGAGGAACATCCCCCTCATTCCGTTGAGGGATCTTGTCGTCTTCCCCGCGACCCTTGTCCCATTCATCGTCGGGCGCTCTTCCAGTATCCAGGCGCTGGAGAAGGCTGCGGAGAAAGACAAAATGATCTTTCTGGCCGCCCAGATGGATGCGTCGATCGACAATCCGACGCCCAAAGACATCTACTCGGTCGGCGTCACGGCCAAGATCATCCGGACCATCAAGAGCGACGACCGCAACATGAAGGTCATCGTCGAGGGGAAAAGCCGGGCCCGGGTCGTGGAGTACCTCAGCACGTACCCCTACTACCAGATCCTGGCCAAGGTCGTCAAGGAGGTCGAGGACCACGTCCCCGAGTCCCGCGAGCTGCTGAAGCGGGTCCTGGCCCTGTTCGAGGATTACCTCAAGCTCAACCAGAACACCAACTTGGATTCGATCATCCCCGCCCTGAGGGAGAACACTCCGGAGCGGATCTCTGACATCATCGCCTCCCACGTCTACATGCCTCTCGAAGAGAAACAGAACTTGCTCGAGACGGTCAACAGCTTCGAAAGGCTGAGGCGGCTCAACTACGTCCTGGAGAACGAGATCCTGAAGATCCACACCTCTTTCCAAAAGGACCCCCAGCGGGCCTCCCGGCGTCGTCCGGGGCTGAAAGACCAGCCGTCCGGACAGAGGGGCGGATTCCCGGTCGGGTCGCCGAGTTTCCGCAAGGAAGACCAGCCCAACGAGGTCGAAGAGCTGCGGCAGAAGGTGGCCAAGGCCAAGATGCCCCAGGATGCCGAGGAGAAAGCCTACAAGGAGATCGAGCGGCTGGAATCCATGCCGCCCATGTCGGCCGAGGCCACGGTCAGCCGGAACTACCTGGATTGGCTCATCTCCATGCCTTGGAACAAGAAATCAAGAGAAAAACGGGAGCTCAAGGAAGCCGAGCGGATCCTCAACGAGGATCATCACGGCCTGGAGAAGGTCAAGGAGCGCATCTCCGAATACCTGTCCATCCGCCGGTTGGTGAAGAACCCGAAGGGGGTCATCCTGGGGCTCATAGGGCCGCCCGGCGTCGGGAAGAGCTCGCTCGGAAAATCCATCGCCCGGGCCACGGGCCGGAAATTCGTCCGCCTCTCCCTGGGCGGCGTCCGCGACGAAGCGGAGATCCGGGGACACCGCCGGACCTATATCGGCGCCTACCCGGGGCGCATTATCCAGATGATCAAGCGCAGTGGAACGAAGAACCCTGTTTTCCTCCTGGACGAAGTCGACAAGATGAGCATGGATTTCCGGGGTGATCCGGCCTCCGCCTTGATGGAGGTCCTCGACCCCGAGCAGAACAGCACGTTCCTCGACCATTACATCGACACCGATTTCGACCTGTCCCAGGTCATGTTCATCGTCACGGCCAACATGATCGACCCCGTCCCCAAACCCCTGATCGACCGGATGGAAATCATCCGCATCCCGGGCTATACGGAGGACGAGAAGGCCGAGATCGCCAAGCGGTTCCTCCTGCCCAAGCAGCTGGCCGCCCACGGGCTGACCGAGGAGAACATCAAGATCACCGATCACGCCCTGCTCAAGCTCATCCGCGGCTACACCCGCGAGGCCGGCGTCCGGAACCTCGAGCGGGAGCTGACCACGATCTGCCGTAAGGTCGTCAAGCGGGTCGTCGAGCAGGGCAAGGACCACAAGGAGAAGGTCACCCCCAAGAACCTCGAGGGGTACATGGGCATTCCCAAGTTCCGCCGGTCCGAGTTCGATAAGAAGGACGAGGTCGGGGTCGGCACGGGCATGGCCTGGACGGAATTCGGCGGGGAACTCCTGAGGTTCGAGGCGACCAAGATCCACGGCAAGGGCAATTTCACCCTGACCGGACAGCTCGGCGAGATAATGCAAGAGTCCGCCCAGACGGCGTTCTCCTTCGTCCGGGGGAAGATATACGAGCTCGACATCGCTCGGGACCTCCACCGGAATTACGATATCCACATTCACGTTCCCGAAGGGGCCACCCCCAAGGAAGGCCCCTCGGCGGGGATCACCATCGCCACCGCCATCATTTCGCTCCTGACCGACATCCCGGTCAGCAAGAAGGTGGCCATGAGCGGCGAGATCACCCTGAAGGGCAAGGTCCTGCCCGTGGGCGGGATCAAGGAAAAGCTGCTGGCGGCCTATCGGGAAGGCATTCGCGAGGCCATCCTTCCCCTCGACAACCAGCCCGACCTGAAGGACCTCCCCAAGTCCATCAAGACGGGGATGGCCATCCATCTTGTCGAGACGATGGACGACGTCCTGAAATTCGCCTTGACCCGCGAACTGCCGAAGAAACCCACCGAGGCCCGGGACAAGAAGGCCTCCGCCGCCGAGGCGGAGCGGCCGGCGGCCCGTAAGGTGGAGGACGAAGCGGCCAAAGAACCGCCCCTGACCAACTGAACCCGTTTTGACCGATTGACCTATATCGCCAATCCAATTTGGGAGAAGAGCCTCACATGGTGACGAAAAAGAACGACACCGAAATGAATCCTAACCGGGAGTACAACCTGGTCGAGCTCGAGGAGAATGATATCGCGGCCCTGAAGAAGTTCGCTTTGGGCATGGGCATGGAGGAGAAGGAGGCCGATGACCCGAGCAAGCACCACTTGGTCTTCAAGATCTTGGAGGCCCAGGCCAAGAAACAGGGCCTGCTTTTCTCGGAAGGCGTCCTCGAATGCTTGGAAGACGGTTTTGGTTTCCTGCGGGCTCCGGAATTCAGCTACTTGCCCAGTCAGGACGACATCTACGTTTCGCCGTCGCAGATCCGGAAGTTCCAGCTCCGGACCGGCGATACGATCTCGGGCGTCGTCCGGGCCCCCAAGAACGGCGAGAAATACTTCGCCTTGATCAGGATCGAGGCGGTCAACTTCCTGCACCCCGACGTTATCATCGAGGAGCGGCGGAATATCCATTTCGAGAGCCTGACGCCGCTTTACCCCTTCGAGATGATCAAGCTCCAGGATGGCAACCCCAAAAACATGAATGCCCGGGTCATGGAGCTCTTGACACCTATCGGCAAAGGCCAGCGCGGCCTGATCGTTTCGCCCCCCCGGGCCGGCAAGACGACCATCCTCAAGACGATCGCCAAGTCCATCGAGAAGAACCACCCGGAGATCTTCCTCATCGTTCTACTCATAGCCGAGCGGCCCGAGGAAGTCACGGATTTCAAGCGCAGCGTCAACGGTGAGGTCGTCGCTTCGACCTTCGATGAGCCGCCGACGCGCAACGCCCAGGTCGCCAACATCGTCCTGGAGAAGGCCAAGCGTCTCGTCGAGATCAAGCGGGACGTCGTCATCCTCCTCGATTCGATCACCCGGCTGGCCCGGGCCCACAATGCCATCGTCCCGCCCTCGGGCAAGGTCCTCTCGGGCGGTATCGACGCCAACGCCCTGCACAAACCCAAGAAGTTCTTCGGCTCGGCCCGCAAGATCGAGGAGGGCGGCAGCCTGACCATCCTGGCCACGGCCCTGGTCGACACGGGCAGCCGGATGGACGAGGTCATCTTCGAGGAGTTCAAGGGCACCGGCAACATGGAGATCAACCTCGACCGCCGGCTCGTCGACAAGAGGATCTTCCCGGCTATCGACATCAGCCGGTCCGGCACGCGCAAGGAGGAGCTCCTCATCGAGGAACTCGACCTCAACCGGATCTGGATCCTGCGCAAGGTGCTCAGTCAGATGAACGAGGTTGAAGCCGTAGAGCTGCTCATCGACAAACTGAGCAAGGCCAAAGCCAATCAGGACTTCCTGAACGCCATGAGCAAGGGTATCTAGAGGCCGCTCGTGAGACGGCTGGGACTCATCGGCGGCATGACCTGGCACTCGACGGTCGATTACTATCGTCTCATCAACGCGGGCGTCCAGGAGAAGTTGGGGGGCTCCCACTCGGCGGACCTGCTGCTCCTGTCGATCGACTTCGAGCCGGTCGAAGACATGCAGGGGAGGGGCGACTGGGCCGGGATGGGGAAGCTCATGGGGGAGTGGGCCCGGCGTTTGGAAACGGCCGGGGCGGATGGCCTGGTCATCTGCACCAACACCATGCACCGGCTGGCCGACAGCGTGATCGAGGCCGTGTCCGTCCCGCTCATCCACATCGCCGACGCGACCGCGGAAGCGATCAAGGGAAAAGGGCTGGCGACGGTCGGTCTGCTGGGAACCCGGTACACGATGGAGTTGGACTTCTACCGCGGCCGGCTGGAAAAAGCGCACGGCTTGAAGGTCCTCATCCCCGAGGAGCCGGGCCGGACTGCCGTCCACGACATCATCTACAAGGAACTCGCTCAAGGGCTCGTCAATGAGGACTCACGGCGGGACTATATCGCGGTCATCGAGGACCTGAAGCGTCGGGGCGCTCAAGGCGTCATCTTGGGTTGTACCGAGATCCCGCTTTTGATCAAGGCCGCGGACTGCCCCATCCCGGTCTTCGACACGACAGCCCTTCATGCGGCAGCCGCGGTCGATTTCGCCCTGAGCTGATCACCGTTCCGGGGCGAAGGACAGGTCGGGCCGGTACCGCCCGGTTTTGGTTTCCGATCTCCTGATGAGCGCCCGGGTCCGCTTGGACA
>Ga0268276_1001461_pt1 | contig 23131 bp, 20 predicted proteins | sample saktaG_4_FD_190145 | JGI IMG/M metagenome (GOLD analysis project Ga0268276, IMG submission 190145) | Saline water microbial communities from Sakinaw Lake, British Columbia, Canada - sak_2010_1_5_45m | ecosystem: Environmental > Aquatic > Non-marine Saline and Alkaline > Saline ... | reverse complement strand
AAAACCGAAAGTTTAACTAAATATTTAAATGACCTCTCCGCAAAAAATCCTGCTCCGGGAGGAGGTTCTGCTGCGGCTTTAAACGCGGCAATGGCTGCAAGCCTTATCAGTATGGTTGTTAATTTTACTTTAGGGTTACCTAAATATGCCGCGTTTGCCAGAGAGCTAAGAGGTATTTTGATTAAATCTGAGAGATTAAGAGTGGATTTCTTAGATTTGGTGGATTTGGATGTAGAGGCTTATCAAAGTAAAAATATCAGGAAGGCAATAGACGTGCCTTTTATGCTTAGCCGTCTTTGTAATCAAGCAGCTAAATTATGTCCGCCTTTAATAAAAAAAGGCAATATTAATTTGATCAGCGATGTTGCGGTGGCCGCAGTTTTTTTAGAATCTGCTTTTGTTTGCGCTTGTTTTAATGTGGAGATCAATTTAAAAAATCTAGGTGATAAAAAATTGGCTCAAGGAATCAGGAAAGAGCTGAATAGGATGAATAAAGCTGTTGTAAAGATCCGTAAAAATACGGAGGGAAGCCTTGGCAAGATTATTAGAGGGTAAAATTGTTGCTGATAGAATTAAAGATGAGCTGAGAGTCCGCGTGCGGAGCTTAAAGCATGTTCCAGTTTTAGCGAGTATTATGATTGGAGAAAATGCCGGAGCTGAAACTTATGTGAAATCACAGAATAAAGTTGCTAAGGATTTAGGCATAGATTATCAGTTTCATAAACTGAAGGCCGGTACTTCAGAGGATGAATTAATTACATTTATAGAGGAGTTAAATTCAGATAAGTCAGTTAACGGCATAATTATTCTAATGCCGTTAACGGCCAAAATAGATTGCAAAAAGGTTATCCGGAATATTTCTCCGGATAAAGATATAGAGGGAATGCATCCGCTTAATATCGGTAAACTTTTACTCGGCAAGGCGCATATCATCCCTTGTGCAGCCGGTGCAGTGATGGAGCTATTAGATTCTACCGGAATAAATTTATACGGTAAAGAAACAGTAGTTGTAGGTTGGAGTGACATTGTAGGCAAACCGATTGCGATACTTTTATTAGAAAAATTAGCCTCGGTTAATATTTGCCATATTGGGACAAGTGATGCAGGGAATCTGGAAAAGCATGTTCGGCAGGCAGAGGTGCTTATTACAGCAGTAGGCAAAGCCGGATTAATCAAGGGCGAATGGATTAAGGAAGGCGCAACAGTAATTGATGTAGGGATTAACCGTGTTGGCGATAAGATTGTCGGAGATGTGGAATTTGAATCAGCTGTAAAACGTGCCAGCTATATTACTCCTGTGCCTGGAGGAGTAGGGCCATTGACCGTAGCCATCTTAATGCGCAACCTGGTTGAAGCAGCCAAACTTCAGTAGTAAGTTTTACTCAAATCAAAATAACAAGCATAAAAGAGCCGATAGACGGCGTTCGATAAAGAATTCGCTATTAGACTATCGGTTATAGACCATAGACTCTGAATCTATTAGTATAAAAAAGAAACGGCATATGTTGAGGCTCTTAGTCTTTAGCTTATAGGAATTTCCTATCAGCTACGAGCAAAGAGCTATGAACTAATAATATGACATTTAAAGAAAAAATACAGGCTGGAAGATTTCTAATCACTTCAGAGATCGGACCGGACAAAGGTATAGAGACGCAAAAATTACTGGATGAAGCAGGGCTTATCCGCGAAAAAGTAGATGCGATTAATGTTACGGATTTACAGAGCTCGGTAATGCGCTTAGGGTCATTGGCAGTAAGCTACTTGCTTAAGCAAAAAGGTTTTGAATCGATTTATCAGCTTACCTGCCGCGATCGTAATCGCCTAGCCCTACAATCAGATTTACTCTCTGCCGCCGCATTAGGGATTGAAAATGTTTTGATTACTACCGGAGACCATCCCAGCAAAGGGGACCATCCGCAGGCAAAGCCGGTTTTTGATTTAGATTCAGTGCAGTTATTGCAAGCGGCCAGAAGGCTAGAGATCGGTGAGGATATGAACGGCAATAAGTTAGTGGGTAAGGCGCCGAGATTTTGCCTGGGTGCAGTAGTTAACCCCGGGTCAGATCCGCTAGGGGCGCAGATTATGAAAATGGAGAAAAAAATAGCCGCAGGGGCAGAATTTTTTCAAACACAGGCGGTTTTTGATATAAGAACCTTCGAGAGTTTTATTTCTAAGATAAAACACATCAAGGTTCCGATTATAGCAGGTATTGTTTTATTAAAATCAGCAGTGATGGCTAACTATTTGAATAAGAATGTGGCTGGAATTTTTGTCCCGGATAATTTAATTAAAGAGATGGATCAAAGTAAAGACAGGGTAGCTACCTCAATAGAGATTGCTAGCTATCTGATTAAGAAATTAAAGCCTATCTGTCAGGGGATTCATATCATGCCAATCGGCTGGAATAAATTAGTGCCTAGAGTTTTAGAGGCAAGCGAGTTATAGGAAGTTTATTTTTAGTCTGGTTTTGCAAAACATAGGTTTTCCAGCGAAGCGCAAGGGTTTGGCTATAGTTTTATTGGAGCTCAAATTTCGTTAAATAAAAACATATGGCGCTTAATCTACCCCAGATACCCGGAGCAAGAAAAAAAGGAGTAATTTTATTAAGCTCTGAGGATGATTTTAGGGAATTAGATGACTATCTTATTAATGATACTGTTTGTATTGAGGGGCCTGTTGAGATAGCAATTAAGCTGGTTAGATTAATTTATGAGAAACATAAAGTTGGTTTTAAGCTTATAAGTTCAGATAAGTTTTCCGGGGACCTGAGAGGGGTTTTGGCTAATGGAAATCAAAGTGTGCCCGGGGAACAAGCGAATATTGAAATAATTGATAGCTCGATTAAAGAGATCGTCGGTGAAGGCAGGGCAGAGGCAGTTAAATTAAATGACGGCAAGGCAGTTGGTGTGTGCCTGGTTATCTTTATAGATAAAGCAATGCTTGATAAATTACAAAGGAAGCCGGAGGCAGGAGAGTTGGATAAAATATTAACAGAGCTTGGAACAAAAGGCACAGATAATGTATTGCTCACTACGCGTCAGGTTTTAGATAGCGCGATAGCTCAAAAGGGCGAGAGCGCAAAAATTGAATTTCCGGAAACTAATTATTACCTGCCTTTAATTAACGCGCTTTTGAATATTGAAATAAAAACTCTCGGAGATTGTTTGGTTGCCTTTCATCAAGCCGAAGGCTTAGCTAATAATAAGGCAACCGCCAGCGGTTTGTTGATTAATTCTTCAGGCGGCATATTAAATAAAGGTGTAGCTACTTTAATCTGTGAGGAGATTTTAGCCGCATTGGCAGTATTAAATCAAGAACATCCTAAAGAAGGATTGGGTTTTATTCCTGATAAGATTCTGCGTTCACTCGGCCTGCAATTAGTTGACGGAAGAATTTCCGGGATTGCTGTAATTTTAGGCCCGGCTAAGGATGAAGAGGCGGCTCTTTACTTAATCCGTAATTTCCAGTCCAAAGGTATTGTTAGTTTACTGGCGGGAAGCGCTAATGGTAATACTTTTAGGCAGCAGCTTGTGAATAAGGGGATAGAATTAGGTTTGGAAAATTATATTGTTCCGCTTGGAGATGATTATCTTTCTGCGATTTACGCGGTAAATTTTGCAGTTCGCGCGCCCTTAATTTATGGTGGAAATAAGCCCGGGCAATGGGAGGCGGTTGCGGATTATATCCGTAACCGTGTTCCGGCATTTGTTCTTTTACTCAGCCATGTTGATGAGCTCTTGGTGGCCACGGGTTTAGGGGTTTTGGCTTTTGGTTTGCCGATAATTACTGATTTAGAAGTTCCGCAGCTGGGTAAAATCGATACTACTTTATTTGAAGCCTTAGTTACGGAAAAAGATTATCAGAAGTTACCTTCTAAATGTATTTTGACGCGCGGAATTAAAGTTAAGATGTCTGAAGTAGCAGTACCTGTGGCATACGCTGCTGCATTTGAAGGCGAGCGCGTGCGTAAAGAGCAATTAGCCGTTGAGTTTGGAGGCAAGGCGACTCTAGCGATTGAATTCTTAAGCGTTAAAGATGAACAAAACGTTGAAGACGGAAAAGTGGAATTAATTGGGCCAGATATTGATCAATTGCCCGGCGGATCTAAATCGTTGCCTTTGGCAATTATAGTTAGCGTTTTTGGCCGTAAGATGCAAAAAGATTTTGAGCCGATATTAGAACGCCAGATTCATCGTTTTACCAATTATGCGATGGGCCTTATGCATATGGGCCAGCGTGACATGGTTTGGATTAGAATATCCAAGGATGCTTTTAGCAAAGGTTTTAGGCTTAAGCACCTGGGGGTCATTTTACATGCTATGCTGCATCAGGAGTACAGCGCCATTGTAGATAAAGTGCAGGTTAAACTTTATACAAACCAGGAAGATGTGAAGAAGTTTTTCCTTGTGGCGCAGAAAGTATATAATGAGCGTGATGAGCGTCTATCCGGGATGACTGATGAAAGCGTGGATACTTTTTATTCCTGTTTACTATGTCAATCTTTTGCTCCGAATCATGTTTGTATTGTTACTCCGGAGCGCTTAGGTTTATGCGGGGCATATTCTTGGCTTGATGCCAAGGCTTCTTTTGAAATTACGCCTACTGGACCGAATCAACCTATTCTTAAAGGTAACCTTTTGGATGCAAGACTTGGCCAATGGGATAATGTAAATGAGTTTGTTCAACAAAAGTCCAATCATACCATTGATACAGTTAGCATGTATTCGCTGATGGACGGCCCACAATCTTCCTGCGGATGTTTTGAATGTATTGTAGCAATTATTCCAGAAGCTAACGGGGTGATGGTTGTGCATCGTGATTTTTCCGGCCTGACTCCTTCGGGGATGAGTTTTACTACGTTAGCCGGATCAGTCGGCGGAGGAGTACAGACGCCAGGATTTTTAGGCGTGGGCAAATTATATATTTTAAGCAAAAAATTTATTTCAGCCGAGGGAGGATTAGCCAGAGTTGTTTGGATGCCTAAAGAATTAAAGGAGATTTTAGGGGATAAGTTAAAGGCAAGGGCTAAAGAAATTGGGCATACGGATTTATTGGTAAAGATTGCCGATGAATCAATTGCCACTAGCCCTGGAGACCTTTTGGCCTTCTTGAATAAAGTAGCTCATCCGGCATTAACTATGGATCCGATTATTTAGGTTTTTTGATCCTGCCTCGTAAACTCGGTATGATTTCGCCGAACAAAAACTTAAGGTGCTCAAATTTTTCTTGACGTGTACGTCTTAAACGTATATAATAAATTCCATAAATGAATAAACGCATCCTGCCTAAATTTTTAATTACTACAGTTACAATATCTTGCGTTTTTTGTTCTGTGGACCTACTGTTTGCTAAAGGGGCAGCTGTCAATCCTGAGGCCTATGAAGACCCATATTCGCTACTAACTCAGGCCCGGAGATACAGAGAAGAAGGGTTGAAATATCAAGAGACGGGTAATTTATCCGAAGCTAAGTTACGGTATCAGAAGGCCGTTACTTTAGATCCTAATTATGCCGTAGCCTATAATGATTTAGGTGTTGTTTATGAGGCTGAAGGATCTCTTGATGAAGCTGAAGAAAGTTATTTAAGGGCGGTTAAAATTGATCCCGCTTATTTAAGCGTTTATACAAACCTTGCTTTTTTTTATGAAAATAAGCGTGATTTAAAGAAGGCGGAATTTTATTGGGCCAAAAGAGCAGAGTTAGGCTCTCCGGATGACCCCTGGGCACAGAAAGCTGCCAGGCGGCTTAAAGATATACACTCAGTATTAAATGACAGTACATTCGCCGATCAGCGGGAGGAAGAGGTTCTTGGCCTCATGAAGGATGTAACAACAGTTAAATCCACATTTAAAGAAAAAGAAGATAATGATCTGGCCCGTATTTATTTTCAGAAAGCCAAAAAAAGTTTTAAAGATGGTGATCTTGCTACAGCAATCAAGGAAGCTCTGGATGCCCAGCAGATAGACGAAGATAATAAAGAAATTGAGGCATTTATTGAAAAGGCAGAGCTAAGAGCTTTGTCGCGATAGAAACGTACCGCAAAAAATCTTTCCTTATACTGAATTCCTTTTATATTTGATTAATGGCTGAAAAAAATTTATTTCTGATTGACGCGAATGCATTTTGCTATCGGGCATTTTACGCCTTAAAGGACTTAAGCACATCTTTTGGCCAAGCGACAAATGCAATTTACGGGTTCGTCAATATCCTCAACAAAATATTAAAGGAACAAAAGCCGGATTATTTGATTTGTTGTTTCGATGTATCTCGGGATACCTTTCGCTCGGTTAAGTTTGCGCAGTATAAAATGCAAAGGAGGCCGATGCCTGATGACCTGGTCAGTCAGATTCCCATAATTAAAAAAATTATTAACGCTTACGGCATACCGATTTTTGAAAAAGAAGGTTTTGAGGCAGATGACATAATTGCTCAACTTGCCAGGATTGCTGCTTCAAAGAAAATTTCCGTGACTATTGTAAGCAGTGATAAAGATATTCTGCAATTAGTGAATAATTATATCTCAGTATTTAATCCCTATAAAGATAACGGAACGCTTTATGATGCAAATAGAGTTAAAGAGTTTTTCGGGGTTGTCCCTGACAGGGTAGCAGATGTTATCGCGCTTATGGGTGATGATGCGGATAATATCCCGGGGGTTCCGGGGATCGGAGACAAAACCGCAAGAAAGCTTATTTCTGAATTCGGTTCTTTAGACAAATTGCTTAAAAATATTTCAAAAATTGAGCCTGAAAAGATAAGAGAGGCGATATCCAGCCACCTGGAGCGTATCAAATTAAATAAAGAACTTATCAGCCTGGGCCAAGAAGTAGGCATAAAGCTTGATTTAAAACAAGCTAAAGTTGGACAGGCGGACATAGCAGAATTATCCCAGGTTTTTAAAAAATTAGAATTTAAAAAGTTCCTTAATGAACTTCCCGATGCAGATGATAAAAACATCAAAGTAAATTTGTGCAATTGCAGCCGAACAGAATTAAGAAATTTACTCAAAAATACTAAAGAAGTTGCCATTTTGGGATCGGGGATTAATGATTTATTTTTCGCTATAGATGATAAATTATTTAGCGCTCAATCTGTCAAAGAAGAGCTATCTGCCGTAATAACTGATAAAAAAATAAAAAAGACAGGCCATGACCTTAAGAAATTAAAAGCTTCCCTTTTGAAGGAAGGCCTGGTTTTAAATGGGTTAGACTTTGATATCATGATCGCCGCTTATTTATTGAATCCATCGAAAGCCAGTTATGCGCTTGTCGACTTGGCGCTGGAGAACTTAAGCCAATTTATCCGCGAGGGGACATTAGAAACAAAAGAAGCATTGGCCCTTATAATTAAATTAAAGCCGGTGTTAAATGCCGGCCTAGAAGGAAAGGGTTTAATTAAATTATTCACTGAACTTGAAATGCCCCTGGTAAGCATTTTGGCTCAGATGGAGGCAGACGGAATCAAATTAGATTTAAAATTACTTGAAAACCTTTCCTCCGATATAGAACAAAGGTTAATAAAATTAATCTCAGAGATTTATGAAGCAGCGGGATTTGAGTTTAATATTAACTCCCCGAAACAACTGGGAAGTGTCTTATTTGAAAGGCTGAGGCTTCCGGTAATTAAGAAAACCAAGACTGGGCCGTCTACAGATGAAGAGGTGTTAAAACGCCTGCAAGATAAGCATGTACTGCCGGCCTTCTTATTGGAATACCGTCAGTTGACTAAATTAAAGAATACTTACGTGGATGCTTTGCCAAAATTAGTGGATCCAGCCACCGGCAGGGTGCATACGTCTTTTAATCAGACCGGAACTGAAACAGGAAGGCTTAGCTCAAGTAATCCTAACCTACAGAATATCCCTATTAAGACAGATATCGGTAGTAAAATCAGGCAGGCAATTATTGCTTCAGGCAAAGATAGCTGCTTATTATCCTGTGATTATTCACAAATAGAATTAAGGGTGCTGGCGCATTTGTCCGGCGATAGCACATTGGTTAAGGCATTTAGCTGTGATCAGGATATACACCGACTAACCGCTTCTTTAATTTATAATATTTCTGAAGGCCAAGTTAATGATAATATGCGCGAAGTAGCTAAGAGGGTTAATTTCGGCATTATTTACGGTCAAAGCGCATATGGTTTAAGTAAAGATCTAGGTATTCCTATAAATCAGGCTCAAGATTTTATTGATGCTTATTTTTTGCGGTATCCTAAGGTTAAAGAATATATTGATTTACAGATTAAAAAGGCCGAAGTGCAGGGATTTGTTACTACGCTTTTGGGCAGGAGGAGGTATATTCCCGAGATTAATAATAAAAATACGGGAATCCGGCAATTTGCTCAGCGTCAGGCAGTAAATACTCCTATTCAGGGGACAGCTAGTGATTTGATTAAGCTGGCAATGATTAATATATCTGAGCAGATTAAAACTAACGCCTTAGAAGCTAAAATGATTTTACAGATTCATGACGAGTTAGTTTTTGATTTACCTACGGATGAATTAAATGTGCTTTGTCGTTTAGTCAAAGACAAAATGGAGAATGTTGTGAAATTCGATGTGCCGATAAAAGTAGATATTAAAAAAGGCCCCAATTGGCTGGAGATGACCGGTTTTTCTCTTGGGAAGGAGGGTAATCGATGAAGATAGCTATGATGGCTTCAGAGGCCCTGCCTTTTGTAAAAACCGGAGGGCTTGCTGATGTAATTGGCGCGTTGCCTTTGGCGCTTGAATATTGCGGGCAAGAGGTAATTGTTATAATGCCGAGGTATAAATCAATTACTGATTCTAAATTTAGAATTAATAGAATTTCTGAAGGCATATCATTTACAACTATCGGAAGAGACATTAAGGTCTATTTTATAGAAAACAGTATTTATTTTAACCGTGAGGGTTTGTACGGAGATAAAAATGGCGATTACCAAGATAACTTAGAACGGTTTGCTTTTTTTTGCCGTAGGTCTATTGATTTATTGAAAGAGATAAATTTCAGTGCCGATATCCTACATCTGCATGACTGGCAAAGTAGCCTTGTTCCTGTTTATTTGAGAAACACTTATTTCGATAAAAGTTTTTATAAAAAAATGAAATGCGTTTTGACTATTCATAATACCGGATATCAGGGAATTTTTGACAAGGATGAGTTTAGTAAGCTTGGGCTTAGCGGTGATCTTTTTGATATTAATGGCCTTGAATTTTACGGTAAGGTTAATCTGCTTAAGGGGGGGATAGTCTTTTCAGATCTTATTAATACCGTCAGTCCTACTTACGCCAAAGAGATCCAGACCAAAGATTTCGGTTTTGGTTTAGAAGGTCTGCTAAGGCAGCGTAAGAATGTCTTAAGCGGAATACTAAACGGGTTGGATTATTCAATCTGGGATCCCAGCGCAGATAGGTTCATTATGCAGAATTTTTCTGAGCAAACAATCGAAAGTAAAGTTTTTGATAAAGAAGATTTACAAAAAACATGCGGCCTTCCGGTTAATAAAGATATTCCTGTTTTAGGGATGGTTTCGCGCTTAGCCGAGCAGAAGGGTTTTGATATCTTTGTTGAAAGCCTAAATAAACTTTGTAAGATGAATCTACAGATAGTAATTTTGGGAACTGGAGACTTGAAATATCATCAAATTCTTAAAACCGCCGCCGAAAAATACCCTAAGGTTATTTCTTTAAACTTAAAGTTTGATGACCCGCTGGCGCATAAAATTTATGCCGGAAGCGATGTGTTTCTTATGCCATCAAAATATGAGCCTTGCGGACTTGGGCAATTAATTAGTTTGCGTTACGGTACAATTCCCCTTGTTTTTAAGACAGGCGGCCTAGCGGATACGATAAATACTAAAAATGGTTTTCTTTTCTCAGTTTATTCTAAAGAAGAACTGTTAAAATCAGTTGAGAAAGCGGTGTTTACTTTTAAGAATGAGCTTAAATGGGCAAGCCTGATAAGCAATGCCATGAAGTGTAATTTTTCCTGGAGGATTTCAGCCGATAAATACATCAAGCTATATGTTAAAGCAAAGACGAGTTAAATTTGTTTTAGGGATTACCGGTAATATTGCCTGTGGCAAAAGCACGGTAGCCAGGATGTTTAAAACTAAAGATTCCCTCTTAATCGATGCGGATGCTTGTGCGAACCTTTTATTAGCGAAAAATAGGGGAGTTTATAAAAAGATTAAAGGTGCTTTTGGCCGGGGAGTCCTTAAGCGTGATAATTGCATAGATCGAAAGAAATTGGCAAAAATAGTTTTTGCTGATAAAAAGGCGTTAAATAAGCTTAGTAGTATTGTGCATCCGCTGTTAATTAGAGAAATTAAACGGCGTATTAAGAATTCGGATAAGAAAATAATAATCTTAGATGCGGCCTTAATTATTGAAGCTGGCTTAAAAAAAATGGTTGATAGATTAGTGGTAGTTAAAGCTAAAAAGGAGCAGCAAATTTTACGCAAGATACAAAAAAGGGGGTTCACAAAGGAAGATATTGTTATGAGAATGAAATTCCAGATTCCGCAAAACAAAAAATTGCGTTTTGCGGATTTTATCATAGATAATAGCGGCAAGGTGGGTAAAACCCGAAAACAAGTTTTTGAAATAAGGAAGACCCTTATTCGCCTAGCTGACAAGGGCTTTCTGGATAAAACAATAAGGAGGAAGTTGTGGAAAAGTTAGATATTAAGAATCTTAAAGACATGAAGATTAGCGAATTAAATAAACTTGCTAAGGAATTAAATGCCAACGGCACAAGCGGTTTAAAAAAACAGGACCTGATTTTTAAAATACTTCAGGCTCAGGCAGAAAAAGAGGGATTGATGTTCGGGGAAGGGGTTTTAGAGATTCTTCCCGAAGGTTTTGGTTTTTTAAGGAGTCCGAATTATAACTATTTGCCTTGCCCTGATGATATTTATATTTCTCCGTCGCAGATTAGAAAATTTGAGCTGCGCACAGGAGATACGGTGAGCGGCCAGATTCGACCGCCTAAAGAAGGGGAAAAATATTTTGCTTTGCTTAAAGTTGAGGCGGTAAATTTTGAAAATCCCGAGGAAGTAAAAGAAAAAGTGCTTTTTGATAACCTTACTCCGGTTTATCCCCGTGCGGCGTTTAACATGGAAACAAAGCCGGATGAGATATCTATGCGTATTATGAGCTTGTTAACTCCTATCGGCCGGGGGCAGCGCGGTTTAATTGTTGCTCAACCTTATAGCGGAAAAACCGTACTGTTGCAGAAGATTGCTAATGCTATTACCACTAATAACCCGGATGTAATTCTTATTGTTCTGCTTATTGATGAACGCCCGGAGGAAGTTACGGATATGCAGCGTAATGTTAAAGGAGAAGTAATTTCATCTACTTTTGATGAGCCGCCGGAACGCCATGTGCAGGTCGCTGAGATTGTTTTAGAGAAAGCAAAGCGTTTAGTTGAGCATAAACGCGATGTAGTAATTCTCCTGGACAGTATAACCCGACTTGCTCGAGCCTATAACTCGGTGGTACCGCATAGCGGCAAAGTGCTTTCAGGTGGTATCGATTCTAATGCCTTGCAGAAACCAAAAAGGTTCTTTGGGGCAGCCCGCGCTGTAGATGAAGGCGGAAGCCTAACTATTATTGCAACGGCCTTAGTTGATACCGGAAGCCGTATGGATGAAGTTATTTTTGAAGAATTCAAAGGTACAGGAAATATGGAAACCCAGCTGGACCGTAACCTCTTTCAGCGCAGGATTTATCCGGCAATTGATATTAAACGTTCTAATACACGTCACGAGGAGCTTCTAGTTAAGCAGGATGTATTGCAGAAGACCTGGATTTTACGGAAAGTCTTGAATGAATTAAATAACGTAGAAGCCATGGAGCTATTGATTGAAAAATTAAGCAAGACCAAGAATAATGAAGAATTTTTAAACAGCATGAATCAGAAATAAGTTTGTTGGTTAAACTTATCCTCGCCAAGGGAGCGAGCAAAGATAATAAAGGAGATAGTAAGATGAAAGACAAAATACACCCGAATTACAAAGAAAGCACAATTGTTTGCGCCTGCGGCGAGACAGTGCACACCCGTTCAACTAAACCCAGTATCCGCGTTGAGATCTGTTCAAAATGCCATCCGTTTTTTACCGGAAAGCAAAAGTTAATAGACTCTGCCGGCCGTGTGGATAAATTTATGAAAAAATACGGTAAAAAATAAATGAGGCCATGGTTTATGGAGTGCGAAAGCGCGACATAAGCCGTCAGCCGAACTTATGCCCGCGGTTTTTGTTTTTTAAGTGCTAAATTAACAGCGGGATAAGAGCGAATAAAAAATTAAAAATATGTTTAAACAATTAGAGAAACTAGCAGCGCGTTATGCAGAGCTTGAGCATCTTTTAGCCAGCCACGCTCCTTTACATCTTGATAAATTTAATCGTAAAGATGTAACTGGGAACGAACAGATTATTGATAGAGACCAGTATAATAAGCTTGCCAAGGAACTTTCTGATATCAAAGGCACTGTTTCTTTATTTGCTGAATATAAGGACCTGCTTAAGCAGGTAGGTGATCTTGAGGCTGTGCTTTCTGAAAAACATGACAAGGAATTTTTGGAGCTGGCAAAAGATGAACTTAAGAGCTTAGAAACAAAGAAAATAGATCTTGAGTTTAGGCTAAAGAAAATTCTGGTCGGAGAGGATAAAGACGCCGGCCGTAATTGTATTATCGAAATCAGGCAGGGTACAGGCGGAGATGAGGCTGGTCTCTTCGCAGCCGATCTTTACCGCATGTATTCAAAATTTGCTGCAATAAAAGGCTGGGTGATTGAGCCTATGTCAAGCAGTATCAATGAGGCTGGCGGAATTAAAGAAAATGTTTTTGCTGTAAAGGGAAAAGATTCTTTTCGTCTTCTTAAATTTGAAAGCGGCGTACATCGCGTGCAACGGGTTCCGACTACTGAAGCGCAGGGCCGAATTCATACTTCTACGGCAACGGTCGCGGTATTAGTTGAGCCGGAAGAGGTGGACCTGGTTATTGAGCCAAAGGATCTAAGGATTGATACTTATCGTTCAAGCGGTCCCGGAGGACAGCATATGCAAAAGACTGATTCCGCAGTTAGGATTACGCATATTTCCACTGGAACAGTAGTTGCTTGTCAGGATGAACGTTCGCAGATAAAGAATAAAGCCAAGGCAATGAGGATACTACGCGCACGTATTTTAGAGGCAAGAATAGAAGCAGAGGCAAAAAGAATGTCTAGCGCAAGAAAAATTCAGATAGGTACCGGCGACCGCAGCGAAAAGATCCGTACCTATAATTTTCCTGATCGCCGGGTCACTGACCACCGGATTAACTTTACTTCGCATCAATTAGAGTCTATCCTTGAAGGCCAAATGCATGAACTTTTTGAGGCTCTATTAAAGGCAGAATCGGAGAAGAAAAGTCAATCCCGTATCCAATAAAGATTTTAGGGAACAAAAAAGAACGTTATAGTGGTGCAGAATAAATAAAAAAAGGTACAGGATGAATGAAGCCGAATTTGTTTTAACTCATGTTTTAAATTGCGATAAATTATCTTTATATTTAAACAAAGATGCTAGTTTGGATAAAGATAAATCTGCTTTAGTTTCACATATATTAAAACGCAGAATTTTTGGGGAACCGCTGCAGTATATTTTAGGATCGTGCGATTTTATGGGTTTGGAGTTTAAGGTAGATAAGCGCGTGCTGATTCCTCGTCCGGAAACAGAAATTTTAGTTCAAACAGCGATAGAGGAATTAAGGGCTATAAATATCGCTTGTCCTAAGGTGCTTGATTTAGGTACAGGAAGCGGTTGTATCGCAGTGGCAATAGCTAAATTATTTCCGCAGTCAATTATATGGGCAAGTGATATATCAGATGAGGCTTTGCAACTGGCCCGAGAGAATGCTTTCCTGAACAATGTGGATGTTAAATTCCTGCAAGCAGACCTCTTTAGTGCTTTAGAAAATAGTCACGAAAAATTTGATTTAATTATCAGTAATCCACCTTACATATCAATTAGCCAATTAGGCGCCTTAGCTAGAGAGATATCCTTTGAGCCTCTAGAGGCCTTAAGGGCAGGTATTGATGGATTGAATTTTTATCGCCGCATAATTCATGAGGCAGCAATTTACTTAAATGATAACGGATTATTAGCCTTTGAGGTGGGGGCTAATCAGGCGAGTTTGGTCGGAGCTATGATGCTTAAGAGAAATTTTGGTGATATAAAAATAATTAATGATTATAATAACATTGAGCGGGTCGTGATGGCCAAAAAAAAGGATTTTTTGAGATGGATAAATTAATCATTGAGGGTGGGGTAAAATTACAAGGAGAAGTTACGGTCTCCGGGGCAAAGAACGCAGTGCTGCCGATATTGGCGGCAACCTTACTCACCGATGAGCCATGCGTAATTAAAGGCGTGCCAAATCTGCGTGATACTAATAGCATGCTTAAAATTTTACGTTCATTAGGTAAGATAGCTGAGTTTGACAAGGGTAGGGCCAGTATTTGCGCAGGCAGAGCCGTAAATTATATCGCTGAATATAAATTAGTTTCAACTATGCGCGCTTCATTCTGTGTTTTGGGCCCGCTTTTAGGTAAACTAAAGAAAGCAAAAGTTTCTCTTCCCGGTGGTTGCGTTATCGGAGTACGCCCCGTTGACCTGCATCTAAAAGGTATTAAGGCTTTGGGTGCTGATATTAGTATTGATTCAGGTTATGTATTGGCTAAAGCAAATAAGTTGCATGGTGCCTACATTTATCTGGGTGGAGTTTATGGTTCTTCGGTTTTAGCTACTGATAATGTAATGATGGCCGCGGTTTTAGCAAACGGGAAGACTGTAATAGAGTCTGCGGCATGTGAGCCGGAAGTAGTCGATTTAGCGGAATTTTTAATTAAAATGGGTGCAAAGATTAAGGGTCATGGGACACCGGTAATTGAAATTGAAGGAGTAAAACATTTGCATGGCGCAGTGCATTCCATAATTCCTGACCGCATTGAAGCAGGTACTTTGATTTTAGCCTCTTTAATTACCGCAGGAGATGTCTTAATTAAAAATCTGCAATATACGCATTTGGGCGCACTCCTTGATAAATTAGATGAAGCCGGTGCGCATATTACGCGTTGCGAAGGAGCTTTGCATGTTAAAGGAAATAAAAGATTAAGGGCAGTCAACATAACTACACTTCCGTATCCGGGGTTCCCTACAGACATGCAGGCGCAGATGATGAGTTTGATGTCAGTCGTAGGAGGAATAAGCGTAATTACCGAAAAAATTTACCCGGACAGGTTTATGCATGTTTCTGAGCTTAATCGTATGGGTGCGCATATTCAAAGAGAGGGGCCGCACGCTATTGTAGAAGGGGTAAAAAATTTAAGCGGCGCTCCGGTTATGGCAAGTGACCTGCGCGCCTCAGCCGGTTTAGTTCTAGCCGGTTTAGCTGCACGCGGCAGGACATCGATTTCAAGGATTTATCATTTAGAGCGCGGTTATGAATTCATCGAAAAAAAATTAATTAACCTGGGTGCTAAAATCTGGAGAGAAAAAGAGTGATAGTCTATAGTCGCCTTTTAGCCGTTAGTTCGTAGCTCTTAGTTCATAGGTTTTCCTATGTGAGCTAGGAGCCAACAGCTAAGAACTAAGATGGAGTTTTATCGGCTATCGACAAGGAGTTTATATGATACTAATGATCGATAATTATGATTCCTTTACCTATAACCTTGTGCAATATTTGGGGGAATTAGGCCAGAAAGTTTTAGTCTTTCGCAATGACGCGCTTACTTTAGGTGATATCAAGAAACTTAATCCGGATAAAATTGTCATATCTCCCGGCCCTGGGAGGCCGGAGGATGCAGGTATATCATGTGAAGTCGTAGGCGCCTTTAGCGGAAAAATTCCTATTTTAGGAGTCTGCCTCGGGCATCAGGCAATAGGTTATTTTTTCGGTGGTAAAATCGTGCAGGCCAAAAGGCTAATGCATGGTAAAACCTCAAAGATTTACCATAACAAGAAAGATATTTTTAAAAATGTGCCCAATCCTTTTTTAGCCACACGTTATCATTCTTTATTGGTAGATAGGAGAAGTATGCCTGCGTGCCTTGAGATAAACGCCTATACGGATGAAAATGAAATTATGGGATTAAAACATAAAGAATATCCTGTTTGGGGAGTGCAGTTTCACCCCGAATCCATACTTACCAAAAGCGGCAAACAGATTTTAGATAATTTTATTAAAATTAAGCCACTTGGTTTTAATCCATTAGGCGAAATCTCCCGGAGCAGAAGATGCGCAGGTGGATAAAATGATTAAAGATTTAATTAAACAGCTAATCAAAAAAAATGATTTGACTGATCTTCAAATGCAGCAGGCGATGCAGGAGATCTTGGGCGGCCAGGTTGATACTGCCGATATTGTTGCTTTTTTAACTTCGTTAAATGATAAGGGCCAGACTATTGTGGAGTTAACTGCGGCGGTAAACATAATGCTCAAATATGTTGAGCCTATTGTTGTTGATAGGCCAAACATATTAGATACTTGCGGTACTGGCGGAGATAAAAAAGGGACGTTTAATATTTCGACAATTACTGCCTTGGTTGCAAGCGGAGCAGGGGTTACCGTGGCTAAACACGGTAATCGTTCTGTATCTAGTAAATGCGGCAGTGCCGATATATTAGAGGCTTTAGGCGTTAATATTAATATGGATAGAGCAAAAATTAAGAAATGCCTCGAAGAGATAGGCATTGCTTTTTTATTTGCGCCAAACCTGCATCCAGCAATGCGATTTGCTTTGCAGGCTCGAAAACAAATTGCCCAGAAGACCATGTTTAATATTTTAGGCCCCCTGATCAATCCAGCGCGCGCAACTAACCAGCTAATCGGTGTATATTCCAAGGAGTGGGTTTTGCCGTTGGCTCAAGTCTTACATAATTTAGGCTCAAAGCATATTTTAGTGGTGCATGGTGCAGATGGCCTTGATGAGATAACGACCTGCGATAAGACATATGTTGCTGAGGTATCCGCAGGGTCATTAAAAGATTATGAAATTGCTCCGGAAGATTTTGGTTTGAAGAGGGCTTCCTTAAGTGATTTATTGGGCGGTTCTCTAATTGAGAATGTTAATATCGCAAAAGAGGTGCTGGCTGGCAAGGAAGGCCCCAGGAGGGATATTGTTTTACTGAATGCGGCCAGTGCAATCTATGCTGCAGATAAAGCTGATACAATTGCCCAAGGATTAATATTTGCGAAAGAATCAATTGATTCAGGCTCGGCATCAGAGAAACTTCAGTTATTAAAGGAATACTCGCAATAAAATGGCAAAAACTGACAGGTTAAAAGAGATTATCGCAAAAAAGAAGGAAAGAATTATTTTAGCCAAACAACAGTTAAGTGAAGATGATCTAAAAGCAAAATTAACCGGCCTGCCGGCTACCAGACCGTTTAAGGAAGCAATCAGTAAACTGCGTCAGATCTCGTTGATTGCTGAAATTAAACAGTCTTCACCTTCTAAAGGGATTATTCGTCAGAATTTCAATTTAGGAGAAATCGCCAGGGCATACCAAGAGGCAGGGGCGCAGGCGGTTTCCGTGTTAACCGAAGAAGATTTTTTTAGCGGTAATCCCGCTTATTTAAATGAAGTAAAAAGTATATTTAGCGGCCCGATTTTGAGAAAAGATTTTATTTTAGAGGGTTATCAGGTTTATGAATCGCGTTATTTGGGGGCTGATGCAATTTTGTTAATCGCGGATTTATTGACTAAAGATAAATTAGTCCAGTTAATGCAAATTGCCGATAGCCTGGGCCTTGATTATTTGGTTGAGGTGCATGATGAAAAAGAATTAAAGAAAGTACTTAATTTAAAGGTTCCTATAATCGGAATTAATAATCGTAATTTAAGGACATTAGAAGTTGATTTAAAGACTACTGAAAAATTATTTACATTAGTGCCGAAAGATAAAATGGTGGTTGTAGAGAGCGGGATAAAAAATTCACAGGATGTTTTATTTTTAAAGATACTTGGAACCAGTGCAGTATTAATTGGCACAGCCTTTATGGAGGCAGCTGATATAAAAAATAAAGTAAACGAGGTAATGGGGTGGTAATTTAGTTTTTAGCCCGCAGTACTTAGTCCGTAGAAGAGATGGCTGACAAATATGAAGATTGGTGCAGGCGTAAAAATTAAGATATGCGGAATAACTAATTTAGAGGATGCCTTAGCTTGTTTTTTCCTAGGCGCACATGCCTTGGGGTTTGTTTTTTACAAAAAAAGCCCGCGTTTTATCACCCCGTTTGCAGCGAGAAATATATCGCGAATTTTGCCGAAAAAAATTAAACGCGTAGGAGTCTTTTTTGACGAGAATGTACAAACTGTAAAAAAAATCGCTAAACTTTGTAATTTAGATATGCTGCAATTTCATGGGCGAGAATCTCCTGCGTATTGCCGGAAATTTAAAGGATATAAAGTTATTAAGGCATTTAGGATAAAGGAAGAGGAAGATTTATGTAATATTTACAAATATAAGGCCTTTGCTTACTTATTTGATAGTTTTTCAAATGCTAAATTAGGCGGCACGGGAACTAAATTTAACTGGAAAATACTTGCACAAGTAGGTAAAATAAAACCTATCATGTTTTTGTCAGGTGGGTTAACTTGTGCCAATGTAGCTGGCGCGGTTAAATTATTAAAACCCGATTGGGTAGATGTTTCAAGCAGCTTGGAGCGGGTGCCAGGAAAAAAGGATCATAAAAAGATTGAAAAATTTATTCAAGAAACCCTAAAATGAAAATTAAAATTCCGAATAAAACAGGGCATTTTGGAGTCTTTGGCGGGAGATTTGTTCCTGAGACGCTAATTTATGCACTTGATGAATTAGAAAGAGAATATTCTAAGGCAAAAAAGAATAAAGATTTTGCTAAAGAGTTTGACTTTTTATTACGCCAATATGCCGGTAGGCCCACTGCGTTATATCTAGCTAAAAACTTAAGCAGGTATTTAGGGATAAAAAAGATTTATTTAAAAAGAGAAGACCTCCTGCATACCGGCGCGCATAAGATTAACAATACTTTGGGGCAGGTGCTTTTAGCGGTTAAGATGGGTAAAAAACGGTTAATTGCTGAGACCGGAGCAGGCCAGCATGGAGTTGCCACTGCAACTGTTGGGGCTTTATTTGGTTTAAAATGTGACGTATATATGGGCCAGAAAGATATGCGCCGTCAGGCCTTAAATGTTATGCGCATGAAATTGTTAGGTGCAAGAGTAATCAGCGTAAAAAGCGGAACGCAGACTTTAAAAGATGCTATGACAGAAGCTTTGCGTGATTGGGTTACCAATGTGCGTGATACTTACTATGTTATTGGTTCGGTTGCCGGCCCGCATCCCTATCCTGAGATGGTGCGTAATTTTCAATCTGTGATTGGTTGTGAAGCAAGGGATCAAATTTTAAAAATAGAAAATCGCCTTCCGGATTATTTAGTCGCCTGTGTCGGGGGCGGCAGCAATGCCATAGGTTTATTTCATTCTTTTTTTAATGATTCAAAGGTTAAGATGATCGGAGTTGAAGCCGCAGGTTTAGGGCTATCAAGTGGAAAACATGCGGCAAGCCTCCAAGCCGGTTCAATTGGAGTATTACATGGTTCCAAATCAAAAATTTTAGAAGATAAGTTCGGCCAGATTAAAAATGCACATTCTGTAGCCGCAGGCCTTGATTATCCGGGGGTAGGGCCTGAGCATGCCTATTATAAAGAAATAAAACGGGCTCTATATGTGGCAGTTAACGATAAAGAAGCCTTGGAAGGATTTAAATTATTATCTCGAGTGGAAGGGATTATTCCGGCATTAGAATCCGCGCACGCCATTGCCTATCTAAAAAAGTCAGCAAGGTCTTTTAAGAATGCGATAGTTATTGTTTGCCTTTCCGGAAGAGGGGATAAGGATTTACATGAACCGCATTGAAAAAAAATTCATCCAACTAAAAGAAAATAATAAAAAAGCATTTATTGCTTTTATTACGGCAGGATTTCCGAATTTATCTACGACAGCTGAACTTGTCCTGAGCTTAGAAAAAAATGGCGTAGATATTATTGAATTAGGCGTGCCTTTTTCTGATCCCTTGGCTGATGGGCCGGTGATCCAGGATGCCTCAGCTTATTCCCTTAAAAGAGGGACCAATTTGCTTAAGATCTTAAGTTTAGTAAAAAAAATACGCAAGAGTACTAACATACCGATATGCCTGATGACGTATTACAATCCTGTTTTTCGTTTTGGAGAGACGCATTTTATTGATAAAGCGGTATTTTCAGGAGTTGATGGGGTGATTATCCCGGATCTACCTCCTGAAGAAGCAGAGGAATTTATCCGTTACGCAAATAATTCAGGCCTTGCCAACATTTGTTTTGTTGCGCCGACTAGTTCTATTGCGCGGATTAAAGCGATAACAAAAAAAGCAAAAGGTTTTATTTATTATGTTTCTTTAACCGGAGTAACCGGCCGGCGCAATAAACTAAGCGCGGATTTAAAAACTAACCTTGCTAAGATTAAAAAAATAACTTCTTTGCCTGTTTGTGTTGGATTCGGTATTTCCAATGCGCATCAGGCCAAGGTGGTATCTAGAATTTCTGATGGAGTAATTATCGGAAGCGCGATCGTAGAAAAGATTAAAAAGAATATTGGCCGGCGCTCCTTAGTGCAGAGAGTAGCCAGCTTTGCTAGAAGCCTCGATGTATAAAAAGTGTAAATTAAATAATGGTTTAAGGATAATTTCAAAACGCCAGGGCGGCGTGCGATCCGTATCTTTGGGGATCTGGATTAATATCGGTGGCCGATATGAAACAGCTGCTCAGAAAGGGATTTCGCATTTTTTAGAGCACTTGCTATTTAAAGGCAGCAAAAAATACTCATGTCGCGCGATTAAAGAATTAATTGAAGGAGTGGGAGGTTCATTAAATGGTTTTACCTCTGAAGAGCTGACCTGTTATTTGGTTAAAATCCCCAATCGTTATTTAGTATCCGCTTTAGATATTTTATCCGACATAGTAGCCAATCCGTGTTTAGAGCAGGCGGATATTGAAAAGGAAAAAACAGTTATTCTGGAAGAGCTTAAGATGTATAGGGATCTTCCGCAAAGCTATGTTTACGAATTGTTGGACCAACTGCTCTGGCCGCATCAAGCCTTGGGTTCTCCTATAATCGGCACAGTTGAGTCAGTAACAAATATCAACCGTCAAAGCTTGAGAAATTACCAGTCCGGGCATTACACTCCGGCCAATATTGTAATTAGCGCAGCAGGGTTAGTAGACCATGATTTACTGGTAAAAAAAGCTTCTGCTATGTTTAGATCAGAAAAGCAAGCTAAATTAAATACATTTATGCAGGTTTTGGAAAGTCAGAATAAGCCACAGTTGAAAATTTTCCATAAGGATACAGAGCAAACGCATATGGCTTTAGGATTCCATGCCTTAAAGCGGGATCATCCTTTAAGGCATGCTTTGTCTATATTGCATATAATCTTAGGCGCAAATATGTCCAGTCGTCTTTTTAATGAAGTCAGGGAAAAAAGAGGGTTAGCTTATGAGATTGGTACAGCCCTTAAACGTTTTGCTGATACAGGAGCGTTTTTTGTGCACGCAGGGATTGATAATTCTAAGGTAGAAGATGCTTTAAGTCTAATATTTAAGGAGTTAGGTAAAACTAAAAAATCTCTCCTGAGCCGCGATGAATTTAGGCGCGCAAAAGAATTTTGCCTGGGCCAGTTAGCTTTAGCATTAGAGGATACTATGGAATATATGCTTTGGATGGGCGAGAGTGTTGCCTGTTTAGATAAAGTGTATACTCTTGAACAGGTTATTAAAGAGGTAAATAGGGTAAGCTTAGAAGATGTGCGTCAAGTTGCCGGGCAGATATTTAACAGTAAGGCAATTAATCTGGCTTTAATCGGCCCGCTTGGGAGATTTGAAAAAAATATATACGCAAAACTTAATTTAGGATAAAGATGATAGTATTTTTGATTTTACTAATTTTAGTTGTCCTTTCTTTCTTTTTTTCAGCCTCAGAGACTTCGATGATCGGTTTGAGTAAAATCCAGCTGCGCCATATGGTTCAAAAAGGAGTTAAGGGCGCTTCCAGTATCCATCACCTTGTGTTGAAGTTGGATAAAGTTATTGCTGCCATACTTATTGGCAATAATATAGTGAATATTGCTGTTTCATCGATTGTAACGGGTATATTTGTCCAGATTTATGGTTATCGCTGGGGGGTAATTATTTCTACTTTTATAACTACCATGGTTCTGCTTATTTTTTGCGAAGTTACACCGAAGATACTTGCCACCAAGCATACCGAGAAAATGGCTCTTATTACCGCGCCGTTAATGAGGGTAGTTCTTATAATTTTTAAACCGTTAATTATATTTTTTATCGGGATCAGTAATGTTGTTTTAAAAGTTTTTGGTTTAAATGTTTCTAGGAAATCCCCTTTGATTACCGAAGAGGAATTAAAGACGATGATTGAAATAGGTCGGGAGGAGGGGGTTTTAAGCGAGGATCAGCGTAAGATGCTTCATCGTATTTTTGAATTCGGCGATACTAGGCTAATAGAAATAATGGTTCCTAAAGAGAAAATTGTTGCCGTGGATATCAATACTAATTCCGATAACCTATTAAATATATTTGTTGAGAAGGGGCATGCTAGGCTTCCGGTATATAGGGAGAATAAAGATAATATCGTAGGTATAGTTTACGCCCAGGACTTGCTTTATGTATTACGTGAAAAAGGTCTATTCCTATTACAGGATTTACTTCATGATGCCTGTTTTGTTTCTAGCTCAACTCGGGTAAATGACCTTTTAAAAAGGTTTCAGGCAGAGAAAATGCAAATAGCCATTATTGTTGATAAAGACAGAAAAACCTTGGGCCTGGTAACATTAGAAGATTTGATTGAAGAAATTGTCGGAGAGATAGAAGAAAAATATTCCGCAAGAAAATGCATTAGTAAATAATTTGACATCGAAATCATCCTGTGTTAGAATTATATATAATCGAAACAAGCTTGTTGCAGCATCTGGCGTTTAGAGGAATTGCGCCAGTGTTTGCTTACTGCAAAAAAAAGGAGGAATACAGATGGCTGAAACAGGTTATTGCGTAAAATGCAAAGGTAAGA
>Ga0268276_1001459_pt1 | contig 23148 bp, 18 predicted proteins | sample saktaG_4_FD_190145 | JGI IMG/M metagenome (GOLD analysis project Ga0268276, IMG submission 190145) | Saline water microbial communities from Sakinaw Lake, British Columbia, Canada - sak_2010_1_5_45m | ecosystem: Environmental > Aquatic > Non-marine Saline and Alkaline > Saline ... | reverse complement strand
GCGTGATGAAGAATATCTCAAACTAAAAATCTTAAGCTGTATGTTACCTGCTTTTTAGAAGCTAAATCTCGCTCTTTTTACCCACTCGGTTGGGAGAAGAGCCTAAATTCCATTGAGAGAAAAAAGATCATGAAACGCTGGCATGTAATACTCATCGTCGTCCTGCTTCTCGCGGTGGCTGGCATGCAATTTATTCCGCCCGAAAAAAATGTTTCCTCCAGGCAGAAGGGAGCAAAGATCTCTGCCCGCTTTTCCCTCCCTGAAGATCTGAATCAAATACTCCGCAACTCCTGCTACGATTGCCACAGCAACAATACACGATATCCGTGGTACGCAGATATCCAGCCAGTCGGATGGTGGCTTGCAGGTCATATTAAAGATGGCAAGCGGAAATTGAACTTTGATGAATTTTCAGCATTGTCTCCCCGCCGACAGTATCGCAGGCTCAAGGAAATTGAAGAACAATTGGATAACAATGAAATGCCGCTGACATCTTACACCCTCGTTCATCGATCTGCAGTTGTCCTGCCGGAAGGGAAAGCGAAAATTATTCAATGGTGTGAAGCAATGCGTGATTCCATGCGGGCGCACTTTCCGCTGGATAGTCTTGAGCGAAAACCACAGCGGAATTAGTGCATTTGGTTTAATGTGCAACTGGTTCCTTGCGTTGTATCGTCTCAATCATTCATTCTCTATGCTCCTCTGTTCGTATCTATTTAATCCAAAGTACATTTAGGGATAGACCATCCTTTGCTAGGCATTCTTTTTCTTTCGTGTTGATGGTTCTTGCTCTGCCCCGCATCTTTCCGTACCTTAGTATTACTATGACAAAGAAAAACCTTAAAGGGCTCGATCTTGCTGAGCTTCAGATCTTCATTGAAGGACTGGGTGAAAGGAAATATCGAGCTGCTCAGATCTATGGATGGCTCTATGCTGCTGGCGCACAGAACTTTGATGAAATGACAAATATTTCCAAAGAGTTCCGAAACACACTCTCTCAATCAGCGCAAATCACAAATCTCAAATCTGAAATCCAAAAAGTCTCCGATGACGGGACGGCAAAATTTTTATTTCAGCTTGAAGACAGACTGGCAATCGAAAGCGTTCTGATCCCCGGGAAAAAACAAGCATCGGGTGGGGAGAATCGACTGACATTGTGTGTCTCCACGCAAGTCGGCTGTCCGCTTGATTGCAAGTTTTGCGCGACAGGAACGATGGGATTTACAAGAAATTTGACGGCAGGTGAAATCATCGATCAGGTCATTCAGGTGCAGCGGAAGAGTCTCCAGCGTATCACCAATCTCGTCTATATGGGCATGGGCGAACCCATGCTGAATTATGACAACGTGATGAAGTCTATCGAGATCATCAATGATGACCGGGGACTCAACATCGGCGCTCGGCATATTACCATTTCCACGGCCGGGTATGCCGATAGGATCCGTCAAATGGCAGATGAAGAACGACCCGTCAAGCTAGCACTTTCACTCCATTCGCTGGATAATGAAAAACGCACCAAGCTGATGCCCATCACAAAGAAATATTCCGTCGATGTTCTGATTGAGGCGCTGGAATACTATTATCATAAGACGCGCCGTCGACCAACATTTGAATACATCCTCTTTGATGGCTTCAACGATACCGCTGCCGATATCAAAGCGTTTGTAAAACTGAGCAGGCGGATCCCGTGCAAAGTGAATATTATCCCGTTCCACTCGATCGAATTTGCACATCCCTCCGGAATTGGTGCATCGCTCACACCAAGTTCTCCGGTGCGTATTGAAGCATTTGCTGATGCATTGCGTGAAGCCGATATCACGGTCATGGTGCGGGGGAGTTCAGGCCAGGATATCCAGGCTGCATGCGGTCAGCTGGCGGTTCTTAAATCGAAATCAAAAGTCTAAATCGCAGAAAGTGCAGACTATGAAACGATTCGTTCTCCCATGTATTCTCATTGCAGGTCTGGTGCAGTGTTCTTTTTCCCAGGGTGAATTTCTCCAGCGGGGCCAGAGTAATTTTGGAGCGGGAATAGGATTCAGTACGAATAGTGAAGTCCAGGGATGGAATTTCTCTGCAGGTTATTCCTACCGAGCGTTTCTCGATGCGAATGTGTCATATTCGAAAGCAAATGGTGGCAAGGTTCAAGGTGCAGTTCTCACTCCCCGTATAGCATATTATCCTCTTAAACAGGAAGATGCTCAGGGGGCACCAACGATAGCGCTTTCCTTAGGGTACAGTGCTTACACATCCCGGGAGACCAACACGTACTACGTACCTGACTTAGGAGCCGCAACCTATCATACATTTACAACGATCGAGGATCAAAAAATCAATGCTCTTCTGTTAGGCGTGACCACCCAGCGAAGGACGGGATATTGGAAGGTTTTCTTCTTTCAACCGGTATTCGGCGCTGAATTAGCTGTGAAGAATCATGGCTGGGATTTTGCACTTCGATGCGGCGTTGCGATCGGTACAAGAATAGTACAAGGACCCATCCTGATTCTTACACCAAGCCTGGAACGCCGATCCGGTCTAACAACTCTCGTCTTCACCCTTGGCGCAGTATTGTAATGAGTTCATTTTTCATACCCTATTAAAGATCTCTTGTTTCAAACAGATTTTTTCTCCAGCATTTAGTAAACGAACTCCTCTCTTTCTCATCTCCTGTTGCGTTATTATAGGATGCAATAGCGAGATTCCTTCAGGAAGTATTCTAAAGCATCCTTTCGCAGGGAGTTTGTCCATGACAATTTTTCCCGTACATTACATTCAATCGTAATTCCAATGCTATTCACAAATAAGAGACGACGAACGAACGTATGAAAATCATTCTTTTTGGTCCTCCGGGTGTGGGTAAAGGCACCCAGGCAAAATTACTTGTCGAAGAATTCCAATCGGCACATATTTCCACCGGCGATTTGCTGCGCGAAGCAGTGAAGAACAAGACGGACCTTGGTATCAAAGCTAAATCATTCATGGATGCAGGGAACCTGGTCCCTGACGAAGTGGTCATCGGTCTAATCGAAGAAGTACTCAAATCGAATGAAGCGCGTGAGAACTTTATTCTTGATGGGTTCCCTCGGACATTGCCGCAAGCCGCAGCACTTGATCAGCTTTTCATCAAACTCGACATTTCCCTGGACAGTGTTATCAGTCTTGAAGTAGACAATGAAGAAATCATCCATCGACTCGACCAGCGACGACTCTGCCGCGGCTGCGGCCGTATCTACACCATCGCGCGCATCGGTGCAGATTTGAAATCGTGCCCTCAATGCGGCGGTGAACTCTATCAACGTGATGACGACAAACAGGGCCCGGTCCGAAGGAGATTGGATGTCTATCAGCAGCAGACGAAGCCTCTCATAGAGTATTATCGTGAAACAGGACGGCTCGTTCCTATTAATGGCATGGATGAGATCGGTTTTGTTCATAAACTGATTCTCGATGCTCTTTATAAAAACAGGAAGTGATGAAGCCGTATCAGCCCAGGCCTCTCTCGAATGAACCGCCGTATGTGATTGCCCACCGCGGGATCTCGGCCAAGACGCCGGAGAACACACTCGCTGCATTTAAGCGGGCTGCTGCCTTTACCGGTATTGATATGATTGAACTTGATGTGCGCCTATCAAAAGAGGAAGAGGTTGTTGTCCTCCATGATCGGACATTGCAGCGAACTTCTACAGGTAATGGTCCGGTGCGAAATTATTCGCTGAAAGAGATCAGATCGTTCGATGCCGGTTCGTGGTTTCATCCGGCATTCGATGCTGAACGTATCCCAACGCTCCGTGAAGTTTTCCAGCAGGTAGGCGAACAACTCTGGGTGGATGTCGAAATTAAATCAGACTGGCTTTATCGGGAACGGACCGGTGTGTTAGAAGAGAAAGTGCTGGAGGTGGTCCAGAGTTGCGGAATGGATGATCGTGTACTTTTTTCCTCGTTCGACCATCAGCTTCTTGCAAGCCTCAAGCGCAGAAAACCCTCAGCCGTTACCGGTGTATTGTACAACTTTTCACATGATTTCGGACGATTGCCATCAAAACTCGCTGAGCGTGTCGGCGCATCGGTTTTTGTCTGTGCCAAACGGGAATTGACACATCGCATGGTCGATGACGCGCACTCTCATGGTCTTGCCGTCTATGTCTATACACTGAATTCCGTGAGTGATGCAAAGAAAGTGCTGGCATATGGCGTAGACGGCATTATGTCAAACAGTGCGGATGATGTCATTGATGTCATAAAGAATTTCCGTACCAGCGGCTGATTCTTTTGTTGAAGCTCGAGCAGGAGTTTCTTATATTCTCGTTGTGTTTTATCAGGATGGATGCTCGGATCACATAACCGAAGGGAATTCTCAGCCAAGTGAAACGCATTTCTCAGGTTCTTCTCAGCATAAGTATTTTCCTCTCACTTGCATGTGATATCAGTGATCGTCCGATCACCGATCCGACCGAAATGTATGAAAAGGCGGTCGTTCTCATCCAGGAACAATCGTTCAAACAGGCGGAGCCGCTGTTAGAACAAGCCGTCCAATCGTTCCGTGATCTCAAAAAAAACGACCAGCTCACCGAAGCTCTGACATTCCTTGTTCAAACCAGACTGGCACTTGGCGAATTCCGCGCCGCCTTCTCTGCATCGGAGCAGGCATCTGTGTTTATGCGAAAAGAAGGAGATGTCCATGGTGAGATAAAGCTGGCTCTGCTGGAGGGAGATCTGTACGCTGCAATGCTTATGCCCGATCAGGCCATAGCCCGCTATCGAGCTGCGTTCTCCAGCGCGACGGCTTTTGATGATACACGCGCTTCCGCAGAAGCACAACTCAATCTTGCCGGCATGTTGAAAAGAAGCGGTGATATCGATGAAGCTTTAGAAACATTCAAAAATGTTCTCGCACAGACACAGTCGAGCGGCGACTATTCCCAGGTCGCGGCGGCACTACTCGGAATCGGGAGTATTTATCGCACACAGCATCGGTACGTAGAAGCTATCAACTCTTTGACACAGGGGGTGGCGTCGACCAGTCGTACACGCGATCCTCTGCTTGTTGCCCGTTTGCAGGCAGAAATCGGACTTCTGCACTCCAATCAGAACAATACCAATGCTGCGCTTCGGGATTATCGTGATGCCATCAACATCCTCCGGCGGGCTCGTACCGGCAAAGACCTTGAGACAGTTATTCTCTTCCGTCTCGGGAATCTCTATGAAATCAACAGTAGATTCATCGAAGCAAAGCGGTACTATTCTGATGCATTGGAATTAGCACGTTCCCAGGGGGATCGGATCGCGGAAAATTATCTGTATATCTTTTTGGTCCGCTGTAATTTTGCCATGATGACTCCGGAACAGCAGAGGGAACAACGAGAAAAGCTTTGGCAGTCCTACGAACAGATTGCAAGGAAATTTCAGGAATGTCATCATATCACCGGTGAAGGGTATCTATACACTCGGCTTGGTAAAGAGTATGAAGCTGCGGGTGATGTAAACAGTGCCCGTGATTTTTATTTGAAAGCGGTAATACTTGACCAGAATTCACTGACTGAATACTCTGACAAAGAACTTCACACGCCGTATCAAGTAGCGCTTGGCATCGTTCCTTCCCACGAGGATTGGTACAGACTCCTCAGCGCCCTTTTGATCAAAGTACAGCGGCAAGAAGAGGCGTTAAAGATTATTGAATTTATGAGGACAAAACAACTTGGGGCAAGGTTCCAAAATCTCGATGTTACACTTCGTTATCCCAAGTTCAAGGAACAGACAAAAGATATACACGGCCGCCTGAGAAAGGCGAAGATACTTGAGGTCGAATATACAGCTCGGTCTGCCAGCAGACAGCGCTCGTCCGATGGGAAGGAATTGACGATCCTGCATGCAGAACTTGAATCTCTGAAACAGGCGATCCGCAAAGAATCCCGTCAGATCACAATAGAATATCCGAATTATGAAACGTTAGTTTTGTCTTCTCCGGTGGAACCAGCATCACTCCGGAAAAATATTCCTCGCGGGACGTTAGCAGTTGAATTTCTTCCAACCGAAGATATTCTTTATATTTTTGCACTCACACGCACCAAACTTGTGGTCCGATCATCAGCGATTAGGCACGAAAACCTCATCCAGCTGATGACGGAATATAAAAGACTTCTTCAAGATCCCACTGTCTATTCGGGAGAAGCCGGTGAGGCCAGCGTTACTTCCATGACACGCTTTGCAGTGTTGTCGACGCAATTATATGAAATCCTCCTTCGTCCGATCGATGATCTGTTAGAACGAAACCTCGTCATCGTTGCCGACCGGGAGATGGATGGATTTCCTTTCCACGCTATCGAACGGCAGGATAGCAAAGGAAATGTGAAATATGTGATCGAATTGACAAGTGTCGATTATATTCCATCGCTCGCATCACTGAATTATCGGACGGTTTCCACTGTCCGCCTGCAGGCTGTCGTCGCATTTGGAAATCCGACAGGAAAAAATTGGTCGGTAGACTATGAACTTCGCGACATCCGCAGTTTCTTCAAAGGTGCAGATGTTATGGTGGGTTTGGAAGCATCATGGGATAATCTAAAGTCTGTGAAGGCTGATATTCTCCAGCTTTCGACAGAGTTTAGCCATCGAAGCGCTGAACGTCCGCTGGGAGACATGGTCTTGTCGAATGGTTTAATGGTAGAACAATCAACCACGGTGCCCTTTGAAAAACTCTCTGAACATGAAGCTGTTCCCGTTATGATTCTATCGAATCAATATGGCCAGGGTACAGGTCTTTCGGCGGAGCATGCATTGCTGCTTCGTATCAATGGATCTTCGGATGTATTCTTCAACGCATGGCTGGCTGAACGGAAAGCCGGGAAATTCTTCAGCGAATACTTTTTTACACATCTTGCCAATGGCTTGGCTCCCGGAGATGCATACCGGCAGGCGCTCCTGAACCTCATCCGCACACGCGAGGTCAGTCATCCGCGCTCATGGGGACAGTTCTTTCACTTTGGAGTGGGATAGCCCCAAATTGTTGATAATTTTTTTATTCGAATCATCTCTCCTTTGATCCTAGATACAGAATTCTCATATGTCTAGGCCGTCATATTCTTTTTTTCTTTCAGCAATTGGAGTATGTATACTCGCCTGTTGCTTGCATGCCATTCTATTTAGTTTTGGATTCTATGCAATTTCAGCCGATGAATCGGGTAGGACACTCGATGCCTATCAATGGGCATCCGATCATACCCGCCAATCTGAAGTTTGGTTGCCTTACTCAGCAGTGACAACCGGTCTAGCACTAAGCCTTTGGAAAAATCTATTTATTGTGCCCAGAATATTATGCTTATTCTGGGGGTGCTGTACTGTTCTCGCCTTGGCATGTTACTCGTATGAGTTGTTTCGGGATAAACAGGTAACAATTATCACTTCATTTGCTGCAACCTTATTTCCGCCACTATTAATTCTTTCACATGTGCCATTACCCGACATTACTTTTATTTTTTTTATCGTTTTGAGTATGTATTTTTTCCTGCGTTGGTCAAAATATAAAGGTTCTTATTCCTTATATCTTACAGCTTTCTGTTTGACTATGAGTTCATCTATACGATATGAAGGATGGGCGTTCGTTTTGATGTTTATTTTAGGAATGATTCTTGAGTTCATATATAATCAAAAGGAAAAGACCAAGGATCAAAATGCGGCCATTCCGTTCGCTATTCTATTATCAGCATGTTTCCCGATTTTTTGGATGACAAATTCAATATTATTAACAGGAAATCCGATTTCATTTGTTGTCCAAACAGGGCATTATTTTTCAGCGATAACGAAAAATTCTATTTTGAAGTTAATCTGGCACAATGTTGGGGCACAATTTGTCGTGCAAAATCTTTTAACATTGAACTTTCTAGGTTTGATTTCGATAATCCTTGCGTGGAAATCGCGTAAGGAGCTTCGGAAAGTCATAGAACTGCAATTTGCAGCGCTTATTTGTATGATAGTAATTTCAATTATAGCACATACGCTACCCACGCATAACTCTTGGCGCATAGCGGTAGTGTGGAATTGCCTGCTTCTACCTTTTACAGTGTTTTGGCTGTTCACTTATTTCAAATCTGATAAAAATAAATCAAGTTATTTTCGGTATATACTATCCTTGTTGATTGGACTTTCATTTTGTATTCAAATGGGACGAATGTCTAGCCTCTCTTCGTTTTCACAAAATGACTATCATGTAGGGAAAGAATTGGAAAAAAGAATAAGCGTGAGTAATCAAAACGGAAACATGGTGCTTATTGAGTCGTCTGCATGGAATTATCTTCATGTTATTACGGTATCTCAGCATCCAGAATTATTTATTTATAATTCAGGGTTTAATCCAAATTATCCGGAACATTTTATTGTAAATCCCCCTAACGATGTTGATTGTTCGAAACTAGCAGATCTTCACATTCGTTTTCTTGTTTTCAGAACCGATCTTTATAAAAAGAAAATAGAGAAAACGAGGAATATTGAGAGGCTAAGTGAGCATGGTGAATGGACTTTGTATGAAGTATCGAAGGGAATAAAAGAAATCTACGAGAATAATTTATCGACCCATCTTAAAGAATAATAGTAAAACTACCGAGGTGCGATTCAATCATCCCAATGCGATAATAGTTCCACTGTCGAATATTGGGAAATATCCATGAAGAAATTAAAACTTGACTTTCACTCCCACAGAAAATGAATACATCTTCAAGTAGCTGCCGGGAGCGTAACTTTTTTCCTGATTGGTGTAATCCAAAGACGCAGTGAGGAGATAGTGAAGCCCTGCAGTTCGTTGCAGCCCGATTCCTATTGTCTGAGAGTTAAGATAAAAAACCTCCGTTGCACCATAACCGGTACTTGATTGGAGAGAACGCTCGTCAGGTGTGAATCCAGCACCCAAACGAAATGAGACGTATTCTTCGACATCGCCAAAAAAGTAACGTACCGCGACACTTGCCGATTTCGATGTGCCGGCATCCCCGGGCGTGAAATACGGCCGGAAGGAAAACCAAAAGCTTCCATAGTAGTACCCTAAAGTGCCGGTGTAAATATTCACGGTGCTTCCCAGACCAAAGTAGAGAGATCGGAATCCGAGAGATCCCTCAAAACTCGCTGGCAGATTGGCATAAAATTCTCCGCCGAATCGGTGTTTCGGAAAAAGCGGGCTGCTGGAAAAGCCGTAATTGAGATACGCGTACTTGCCGTCTGCGATACGCGGGTAGAAGTCAAATTCCAATTGGGTCCCCGCTTCTTCAAACCGATAGGAATAATTCAATCGTGCAAAGACGGAACCGTAAGGAGTACGGCGGTTGTACTGAATATAAACGTATTGCATCGGTGCCCGTTCGGGAAAAGCGTCGACAGCATAGTTTATTCCGATGCTCTGGAGAAGCGTCTTTGTGGCAATCTCCTGCCTCATCGATTCAATACCGTGTGCCGAGGGATGGATATCTTCCAGTGTGTTTAAAACATTCAGAGCTTCGCGGTCGCTGCCGAGATTTTTGAGCGCTCGCGCTTTCTTCAGGAGAAATTCCTCATCACTGGGATAATACCGTAATGCTTCGTTGGCGGTGTTCAGTGCCTCAGCGTTCCTATCGCTCCAAAATTCCACATCAAGAAGTGCAAGGTAGGCATCTTGATTGGATGGATTTGCAGCAAGCACCTGTTTCAATTCAATCCGTGCAGAATCATATTTTCCGTCCCATGCGTATGTCCTGCCAAGCAGAATGCGTATGTCATAATAGTCAGGACTCTTTTGGAGGGCAATCCGAAGCAGCATGCGTGCTTCTTCCCGCTGTTTGTTGAATGCTTTCTCGCGGGCAATCGCAAATATTTCATCGGTACCCATTTGTGCAGTATCCACCTGTGCGAGCAAGGGAAATGAGAGTATGCAAACGGCAATCATGAGGAACGATACACGGTGTTCACAAGATGAACGCTGAATATTTTTCATGGATATCCTTACAAGTTATAAAGCAAGCCGATTCTTCAGTGCTTGAGCTTCTTCATTCTTTGGATTTTGCTTGAAGATCTGACGGAGAATGGTTTTTGCTTCATCCGTATGCCGGAGATTCGCTAATGCCTGAGCTTTCCGAAAAAGGAGGGCTTCGTTCCCCGCATTCGTTGCCAGGGAGCTATCAGCTAAAGCCAATGCACGTTGATTCATCCCTGTCCAGAGTTCAATATCTACCAAAGCCGAGAGTGCATCGACATTGGTCGGCATTTGATGGAGAACCTCATCATAGAACGATCGAGCAGCCGCATAATCCTCCTCCCAAGCATACGTGCGCCCTAAAAGCATCCTTACATCGGTATTCCGCGGATTTGTGTTGAGGAGTTTCCTGCAAATAATACGAGCTTCTCCGAACCGTTTCTGAAAAGCAATAGTACGTGCATATTCAAACAATTGATCTGCATTCAAGCTGTCAAGTTTCATTACTGCAAAGAGCGAGTCATCGGTGGGGTTGTATAGCGCGTGCTGCATGTGTGGAAGCAAATTTGGATACAGCTGGTTGTGTTCGCAGATAAAACGATTCATCTGTTTAAACCGCGCCATTTTTGTCTGAAGAATGGTTCGAATACTGTCATTATCGATTCGTTCGGCTGCCCAGGGAGGTCTCAATCTATACGCTTGATCATCGGCAAGATAGTATAGACCATCGATGTAATCTATGAGTTCATTTTTGTTGCGCATGAGCGGCATGGAGTGGATGTTGCGGAATCCACGCGCAGTGTCGATCCCGCTGCTTAACCATGATGCTTTGGCGGGAATTTCGAGCCCGGATCGTCCGTGGAGAAATGCGAGTACCGACGGTGTAATATCGGAATGTGTGGAAATGGAAGAAAATGTCTGCGCCTCCGATATGAGAGGAGAATACACAATCAAGGGAACATGGAACCGGTCAATCTGCTCGCTAAGCGGCACAGGAATGAGCCGATGATCTCCCGTGATGAAGAAAATCGTGTTTGAGAAATCGATTTGTTGCTGATAGTCCTCGAAAAATGTACGGAGGGCATCGTCAAAGTACATGAGGGTGCAGAATACTTCTTTGTAGTTTCGGTATATTCTTTTTCGTTCTTCCTGCAAAGGAAGGGAGGCGAGACGTTTATCGAACCGTTCCCAGTAGGATTGTTGGTGCGGCGGCCTGAAAGGCTCATGCGTGCTGAGTGTCAGGTATATATCTAATCGCGGCGATTTCTTTTGTGCAGCGATGATTTCCAGGGAACGCTTGAAGACATCACCGTCGTCGTACCCCCAGCTGAAACCTTTTTCATTAGGTGAAGAACGTGTGTAGGATGGACCAAACTGATGCTGATCTAGAATAAAATCGATCCCCTGCCGGTCGAGGAAGACATCTTGAAGATCAAAGTTCGCGTTGCCGCCGTAGAAAAAATTTGTCTGATATCCTGCTTGTTTCAGAATGCTGATGAGTGTCTGGTGGGCGGGCATCTGTCCGCCAAGCTCCATGAATCCATGAGGACCATAGGGCAGAGAACCGAACATCGATGGCAGGACATTGAATGTCCGTCCTGCTGTACTTAAGAAATTCTCCCAATATAAACTACGCTTCGTTAATGAATCGATGAAGGGCGTGAAACCGCCGTATGCAGCACCTTCTCCGATGAAATCCCTGCCCAATCCTTCTACGATAATAAAGACGAGATTTGGATTTTCCGGATTTTGTTTAAAGAACCTCCCAAGTACATCACGGTAGGGGAATGAGCGGTAAAGTGGATATTGCCGGAATGGGGAACTCTGTAGTTCATCTGAGGCCGCAAAGTAAGTCCAGCTTTTCTGATAAAATAAAGCACTTTTATTGACGGCCAGGTTGAAATTTGCTTCCCGCTCAAACTGGCTGGGTGTCGGGCTCAGGATCGATGAGAAGAGGACGGAGGAAAAAATGATTCCATAAAAAGAAGCAACGGCTTTGTCGACAATGTGAATTTTATTGATGTACAGAAAGGCCGTGGTTCCGAGTCCAAGGATTATGATGAAAGGAAGAAAAGTCAAAATAGAAATATTTGCGGAAGATCCTATGGTGAGCGTGATTTCATTCCATGAGTAGCCGAAAAGATCTGCCCCCAGCGGGATGTTCGTATTGATAAAGTACCCGACAAGTCCAAGATGAATACAAAGAATCACGGCACTCATTAGCCCGAAGAAAATCCGAGCTGCCGTAAGGTTCCACAACGAAAGAAGAAGGAATGGAATGGCGATAATAGCACTAAAATTGAGGACGAAGACGATGTCATACGTGTTTCCCAGAAAGAAAGAGATGAACCAATGGGGCACGAGAGAGTGACTGACAGCTACAGCAATGAATTCGTAGATACGCATGAGGATAAACAGAATACACAGACCTACAGTAAGGAGGAAAAAATGTTGAGAGGGAATCAGAAGCCTTTGAGGTGTTTCTTGAAAAAAACTTTTCAAAGTGGCCATTGAGTTTTTCCGAATAATCTTTAGCGAGAAAAAATATTTCAGTATAAGATGGAGAAAAGTACCTTGAAATTCAATTTGTTGGTTTTCCGCTTCACTCCGGACGAGAGAATGACGGGAGAGTGAACGGTATTACATAATCTGCAGGATTCTTCTTTTGCTTCCCAGTTTGTGTACAAGATCAAATCTGGAAAGTTGCTTTTCTGGCAGAGCTAAAGAAATCAGAACCGGATGACTCGGACGCTGTGTCGAATCGTGCTAGGCCAAGAGATTGAAACCCGCAGAGCGCCGAGATGCGAATCTCGGCCGTGGAGAATCACTAAGTCTCTATTGCCAGCTGATTTTGAGTCGTCGTTCGTATTCCTTTTTCACATACTCATTGACCCAGTGATAGAATTGACCGGCGTCGGCGTCGTTGAAACCGGTCTTTCTCCAGGAACTCAAATACTTTTCGCTCTGTTTGAGAATTTCATTTTCAACAGGTATTAATTGCTGCCGTATGCCTGTCTTTTTTCTATTCTGAAGAAAAGCAACATCAAGATATTTGTTGCCGATTCCCTGGTGCGAAGGACACAATTTTCCTTTGAGCTTCAATGCCACGTCGCATAAGGGTGCAATACGCCTCACATCCGAAACGAGGATCGGCGGAAGAAAGCCATCTTGAACAATCCACACGGGTATAATAATTGAAGTCAATGGAAATCCAAGAATCGTCCACATCGTTGTCAATAATGGCTGCTCATGGTTCTTCACACCCTGGATGAGGATAGCTGCTGAAGTGGATGTGCGGGGAATAAAATCCTGGAAAGGCACGAAATGTGTATCCGTCGTGTCGTTGGGCAGAATCATCGATAGGTCGGTTTTTGTAAGCGAGTGTTTTAGATGATGGGGAACCGTTTCGATGAGAAATCGATACGTGAATTTGCCTTTTGCATATGTTTCCTTGAAGAGTGTTTCTTCGGTATTGAACCGAATATATCCGGCTCCTTTATCCTCAATTCCGCATACTGAATAATTTGTCCGCAGCAAATATCCATCCGGCGCTACGGATGGATCGTTGACATCATACTTTGTGTAGCGAAAATTATCAGTTTCATAATAAGCACCTCCTCCAAGCGCGTCAATGACTCCAAAATTCGCTTCAACGCCGAACGGTTTTGCCAGAGTGTCCAGCAGGTGCTCGAAATCTGATAGAGAAGCACAATATTGGAGGGCCAATTTCATGATGACACCCTCCTGATCGGAGAGTACGGTGGTATCGTTCCGTTTAAGATTGTAGGAAGCTGAATTCATGATGGCAAATCCGGTAGAATTATACCCGCCCCACACTTCTTTGCCGGTGCTATCGCTTGAATTCACCAAACCGATATACCGATATTTTCCATCAGAAAAGTACATCAATTTGTTTTGCAGTTCGTCAGCATCGCGATTTTTTAATAAAAGTGGCCGACCGTCTTTTGTAGCTTTCCCCGAGACCAATGCGGTTGTACAGGGAAAAAGTTGAACAATACTGCAAAAGAATACGATGCTCGAAAGGAGAAATCGTTGGTTATTCATAAATATGCCTTTGTATGAAGTAAGGTGAAGCGTTGTGAAAATATAAACAATATTTCCCCAATTTCACGATACTATTCAGAGATGAGATGGGAGGAGAAGCAGTTCAAGAAACTTAATTCTCGAAGTACTGTTGATGAAGTGATACGGGGAGGAAACATGAAGAAACCCGATCAGATATGAAATATGTAATCGGGAACATTCGCGTTACAGCGAAGTGAGGTTTTTACTTACGGCGTATTCGCACAGTACCTAGCCCGGATTCGAGACGGATAGTCAAACGTTTAAAAGCGTCTTGAAAATCGTCGGTCTCGTAAACGCCCGATCGTCGTTTTACAAAATCGTCGTCAAGATTGAAGCTGGAAAGCCAATTATCATCGTAAACCAGTTTCGTCGGAAGCGTCTTCGGCACGTACACATTGATAGAACCGAGCCCAACTTCGATTTGTACCTCGGCGCTCTGGCGGAATGTACCGTTGAAGTCGAGTTTATAAGAACCCACGCCGCCGCTGAATTTGAGATTCCGAAAATTAAGATTGCCGAGATCCAATGCCGTAAACTTGCTGACACCGGATTCGAACGTGACGTCATCTGTAAAGATCGGATTGGGTTTACTGCATTTCAAAGTAACACTGCTGGCGCCTGTAGAAATTTTAAGGTCTTTCACCTGAAGGTCGGTAAGGTCAATGTCCCCGCTGCCGGCACCTAATTCCACTTCAAAGGAAATCGGAACAGCACCGCTGAGTTTGATTTTAAGATTGCGACGATGTCCTGCCCGATCTTCGTCATCGTTCCAAAAGTGGGTGGATTCTTTGAGTTTTATCCGTAACGTACCAGTTCCGTCGGAGACATCATACGAGATAAAGAACTTCTTTTTGTCTGTCTCTTCGATATCGTAATCAACGGCTGCAATAATATCCCGTTCACCCCTCACGATGGAAATATTACCGAACGACACATCCAGGATAACCCTCAATTCCTTTTCTTTGGAACGGCTGAATTCCCGATGGCTGCTCTGGTAAGCCTGAGCAAACGCTACTGTAGCGCTTAATGTACCGGCAAGAAGAAGGATTCGATATAAACGTGTATTTTTCATGCTCCTATGGCTATAGAAATGCCTCTTTTTGTTACGGATGGAGTGGAAAAGAAGTTGCGTCCTAAATCAATAATGACGCATTTTATCGCGGAGTTGCTTATAGAGAAGTTCCCGAGCGCGGAAAATGTGGGCTTTTACGGTACCAAGCGGAAGTTTGAGTATTTTTGCAATTTCCTGATATTCTTTCTCATCAACATGACGCATAATGATCACCTGGCGATACTTTGCAGGGAGCGAGTTCATGGCATCATCGAGCATTTTCTTGCGCTGAATGGCGATCAGTTCCTGGTCCGGTTCAGGGTCCATATCCGGTAATTCGAAGGAATAATCGCTTTCTTCAGATTCAATGGGCTTGTTGATAGAAAACGTATGAAGTTTCTTTTTCCTGACGTAATCAATAGAATTATTTGTCGCTATTTTGTACAGCCAGGTTGAGAAAGCATATTCCTCATTGAAACTCGCAAGTGAAATGAACGCCTTGATGAATGCCTCCTGCGTCAGATCTTCCACTTCCTGGCGGTCACGAATCATCCTATTGATGAGCTTAAAGATAGAGTCGTAATACTTTACACGAAGTCTTCGGAATGCCTTCTGATCTCCTGCCAGTGCATGCTTAATGAGTAGAGAATCCTCTTCACGTGATTCTAAACGCCTCTTTTCGAGAGCGTTTGAGGTTTTAGAAGAAGGAGGCGAAGAAGGAGGAGGGATATGTTTCTTTTGTCCTTTTGGCATCCTGAAGGATTTTTCACTGCGTCATTTTCAGCAGTATGGTAGTGAAAATTAATGAGAGGAGCAAGAAAACAGGAACCGACAACCTCATCCTGGGTGTTTGCATGATGGTGTGAATTTGGGTATTTTTAGGAAGAGAATCGAGAAATGAGAAAGAAGAAACCAGGTCCATCGAGAACAAAACGCATCAATCTGAGAGCTCTCTGAGAAAAACCACCTCTTACAAATTCATCACACGTGAAATTTTCTACTCATCAATACCTATGCTGATAACATTTGAAGGTCTCGACTATTCCGGAAAATCCACTCAAGTACAGCTGCTTTCAGATCGGCTGACATTGCAGGATCATCGTGTTCTTGTTCTGCGTGAACCAGGCGGTACTGAAATTGGCGAGAAAATTCGCAAAATGCTGCTGGATAAAACTAACACCGGAATGACCGAAGCGAGTGAATTATTTCTGTTTTCTGCAAGCCGTTCACAGCTGATTCATGAAGTGGTGCAGCCAGCCTTGGACGGTGGTATGGTCGTGTTGTGCGACCGGTATTACGATTCTACAACGGCATACCAAGGATACGGACGCGGTATTTCACTCGAAGTTATTCATGCGATCAACACATTCGCAACAGGGGGGTTGGTACCAAATCTGACGTTCTTTCTCGACATCCCTATCCGTGAAATCGAAAAGCGAATGACCGCGGCGAAAACGAACAAGGATCGGATGGAATCGAGTGGTATCGAATTTTACGAACGTGTCCAGCAAGGATATCTACAGATCGCAAAGACGGAAACCCGGTACCGTATTGTTCACGGGCTGCAGCCGATCGATGATCTTCATGAAGAGATCTGGCAGCATGTTGCTGAAGCACTGACACCAAAGAAATGAAGATGGAGTATGGAACAATGAATCAAGAGAATTTGAATACTCAGAAAAGAAGGACCATGGCAGCCATCCTGGTCCTCTCCCTCGCAGCGATTGGTTTCTTCGGATTTGTTTCTGAAAGCGGGGAAGCTGATTTCTTCCTGAAAGTATATCGAAGCATCGATACCTACAGCAAGGTATACAAAGAAGTCGCTGTCAATTATGTCGACACACTTGATCCGGAAGAAGTAATGCGTGCCGGTATTGATGGTATGCTCAAGACGCTGGACCCGTACACGGTCTATATCGGAGAAAAAGAGAACGATGAGATCGATCTTGTGACGACAGGGAAATATGGGGGTATTGGCGTGACAATCGGGCTGCGGGATGGATATGTGACGGTTATTAACCTGCTTGAAGGATTCTCCGCTGCGAAGCAGGGGATTGAGATCGGCGATCGGATCATTGAAATCGAAGGGAAACCGACAAAAGGAATTACGCTGGAATCGATTCGACAACTCGTTCGCGGCGATCCCGGTACAGAAATGAAATTGAAGATTGAACGAGAAGGTGAAAAGAAACCTCTCGACTTTGCCTTGGTCCGCGAAGAAATCCGCGTGCGAAATGTCGCCTATGCGGGATATGTTACCGAGGGAATTGGATATATCCGTTTGGAGAGATTTTCACGGTCGGCAGGAGAAGATGTACGCACGGCTATAAAAGAACTGCAGGGGAAGGGAGACTTGAAAGGATTGGTGCTGGACATTAGGGACAATCCTGGCGGCTTGCTCGAAAGTGCCGTGGATGTTGTTTCAAAATTTATTCCGGAAGGCAGCTTGGTAGTTTCAACACGGGGAAGAAAAAGTGAATCCGAACGCAAGTATTTTTCTTCCGAAACACCGATGCTCAGTACATTGCCCCTTGCTGTCCTCGTCAATCGTTACAGCGCGAGCGCCAGTGAAATCGTCGGCGGTACTATTCAAGATCTTGATCGTGGTGTTATTGTAGGAACGCGGACCTTTGGAAAAGGGCTGGTACAAACTATTATGCGTCTTTCTGAAAATGCATCGCTAAAAATGACGACAGCGCGTTACTATACACCGAGCGGCCGGTGCATCCAGGAAATGGATTACTGGCATCGCGATGGTGATGGGAATGCAACCACGATTCCCGATAGTATGAGACATGAATTTCGCACTGCCCATAGCCGAAGAGTCTGGGAAAGCGGGGGAATTCTGCCGGATACGACGTTGGAAAATACTGTTCGTAGTGCATATATCGATGAACTGAATCGAAAGGCGCTTCTTTTTAGTTATGCAAACCATTATGCGGCCGAAAAAAAGATCCTTCCGGAAAATTTTGATACCGCGAATGATTTCGTTGGGGATTTTGAATCGTTCATTAAGGAGAAGGGCTTTGAGTACCAGGATGAAGGAACAGTGAAACTGGCGGAGTTGCGCGCTATTGCAGCGAAATCACGGTACGGGAAATCTTTTATGGATGGTATTGATACATTAGAGAGTGTTCTCAATGCCGATAAAGATCATCAAATTTATCGTTATGAAGATGAAATTCGCGCTGCACTGAAAACCGAAATCCTTGCTCGGATGAAAGGAGATAAGTCGCGCTTTGAGTCAACGTTCGCGGCTGATAAGCAATTGCAGGCTTCTCTTGGTATCCTGAGGAATAAAAAAGTATATGAAAGACTTCTTGGTTTGAAGGGGAAGTAGATGCAAGGCGAAACCATTATCTTGATGAACCGGTGAGTATACCGTTGTATTCCTGGAGTCTTCCTTTACGGCAAGAGCATTTCACTATTACTGAAGAATGAAAAACCCGTTCAAAAAGTATGCACTCAGTCTTAGCGTTGTTGCTCTCCTGATTTTCCATTTCTCTCTTCACAGTAAGGGACATGTGTTGTCTTCGGATGTTTCCACTCCGATCAGTAATACGTTTGTGTATATCTCCTTGGACAGTGCTCGCTCTGTCGTCGGTTACGCCATGGAATCAAAAACAGGCGAACTTCACTTGATCGGAGCAACGGATATGGATGGATCGCTTGGTGCGCTTGCCGTCGATCCGAAACATCGCATATTGTATGCAGCCAACCGATCTAAAAACAGAATTTCTACATATAAAATAAATTCGACAACAGGGAAGTTGTCCCTCACAAACACCATAACCGCTGCAGGAAATCCGGTATATCTGAGTACCGATCGAACGGGGAAATTTCTTCTCACAGCATATTTTGCTGATAGTAAAGCTGCAGTGTATACGCTTGGTGATAACGGCATTCCGCAGGAAGCTGCGGTAGAGACAATCTCGACGGAACTCCATGCCCATGCCATACTAACGGATCTCACCAACCGGTATCTCTTTATTCCGTGCAGAACCGGAGAAACAATTCATCAGTTCAAATTTGATGATGCTTCTGGATTCTTCACGCCGAACACACCAGATCGAGTTCATACAGATAGTCTCACAGGGCCGCGTCACCTCACATTTCACACGAAGTTAAACGTCGTCTATGTTATTAATGAATTCGGCAGCACTGTAACAGCCTATCAGTTGGACCCTGAAGGGAGACTTGCGGCGTTTCAATCACTTTCTACCCTGCCGCCTCAGTTCACAGGGCACAACTCAGCTGCAGATATTCACCTGACACCGGACAACCGTTTTTTGTATGCCTCCAATCGTGGCGATGAAAGCATTGCTGCCTTTGCGGTCGATTCTGTTTCAGGCTCACTCACGTCCGTGGGAATCTATGCCACGGAAAAAACTCCACGCGCATTTGATATCGACCCGGATGGAAATTATCTGTATGTCGGCGGGCAAGGTTCTGGAAAACTTGCAGCTTATAGGATTGACCATAGAACGGGACAATTGACACTCTTGAAAACCTACGATGTTGGTAACCATCCTGCATGGGTGATTATTGTCCCCATGAATACACTGGAGAAGAGATGATGCTTCATTATGTATTTGCCTGGTTCGGACTACTCGTCATAGCGATGGTAAACGGCGCTTTACGCGATATTGCCTATAAGCCGTATGTTGGAGAACTCTATGCACATCAGATTTCTTGTGTAACGGGAATTCTACTCTTCGCTCTCTTTATCGGGTTTCTGGCAAAGCGCTGGCCGCTTCCCAGTTCAAGGCAAGCATGGATGATTGGCTTCATCTCTCCTGTAGACTCTGAAACGTAACAATTTCGTAATATTGAATTTCATTGTCTCTTCAAATGAGTTTGGATATTCACATTTAGCAGATGACGAGACTCTTCTTTCCTCGAGAAGAAAATTTTTTTCGTAATTATATATGCTTAATTCGTAAATATAAACTGACACACAAGAAAGCCCAAATAAATATCCTTGAAATCATTCCAGAACAGAAATCCTATCTTATCTTTGCAATGCCGCCTGCTTCTAGACTGATAATAACTGCAGAATCAATGATCGCCGGGGGAGAAGAAATATCGCCAAATGAATTGGATTTGTTTCTCACGTTTAGCGAGAATAAAACTGTTCCGTCTTTCTTTAAAGCGTAGAAATTTGGATTGTTGATGCTCCCCATTTCAATTCCAAAATAGATGGTCCCGTCGCGATCAATGGTAGGAGATGATAGAATTGGATTATGCCGAAGACAATTGAATCGCCATACTTCTGTACCATCTTTGTCCAGTTTCACCAGCTGATTAAAAACGAGGAAGTAAATACTTCCTTCGTCATCAACTGCAGGAGCGCATAGAGTAGCTCCCGCTGATATCCCGGTAGATCGTTCCCATAGTCGAGTGCCCTGTAAAGTGTATTTCATAATCTTCCAGCGTGAATAAATCACGATGCTCTCATCAGGTGCGATGACAGGCGGACCTCCTGCATATAATGAATCAATATATGTACTCCAAATGACCTCTCCCGCACTGTTGACAGCAGAGAGAGAGTGCCCTAAAACATAGAGAATTCCCTGTTGAGAAAGAGCGGGTGAACCTGCAAGACCTGGAAGATCCAGCTTCCAGCGGAACGTTCCATTCGATGCAAGACTGTAAAGTTTCTGCGCGGAACTACTGCAAAAATAAATATTCCCGTTTGCATCTGTTGCCACAGATCCGGGATCGGATAGTGCTTTATCCGCTTTGAACGTCCAGAGTGTATCTCCGCCAGAATGGATAGCATAGAAATATCCATTGTTATCACCCACATAGATTGTCCCACTTTCAGTTACGTGCGGATTCCATGTGCTAAAAGCTTTAAGTGTATATGACCATCGTACTGTACCATCAGGCTCAATTGCAAAAAGTTTACTCGGAAACCACTGTGATACGACATAAATCACACCGTTCTTATCGACAACGGGTGCTGTAATCATTTCTTGTATCGCGGGGGCTGCTGTTTTCCATGCGACAATGCCTTCGCGTGCTCCTACTTTCCTAGATATTCCTCTCCGCTCTAATCCACCGAGGTAGGCGTTCCAATAATCGGGAGTGAGTATCGGATCGTTTCCGACAACAACTGGATTATCCTTCTTGCAGCAAAGCAAGAAAATGGCACTCAGGATAGCAATCCAAGATATTCGAGACAGTTTCATAGGAACCCCCAACTATTTAGTTCTCACTGAAAAAGTCGGTTAATGATGAAACATTTCATGTCGCTGTACGTCTAACTGCATACCCCAACAGAAGGACGAGAAATTATGCGAGGACAGACATCACAACAAATGAGTTTCGGCGATGGATTCATTGATCCGTCGCTGTTTGAACTTGATGATGAACTGAAACGAGTTGATGCATTGCTCTCACAAAAGGAATTTCTTACGCCATTGGAAGAAGTCTTCAGCGAGACTATGGGTCGTCCCGGGACTCCGATTCCGGTGTATCTGCGTATGCAATTTCTCAAGTATCGGTATGGCCTTTCATACGAAGAAGTAGAACGCGAAGTCACCGAGCGCATTCCTTGGCGCATCTTCTGCCATCTGACTCTTCAAGACAGGGTTCCAGACGCTACAACACTGATTAAACTCAATCAGCGATTTGGTGATGAACGCCTTGCGAAACTCAATAAAGCCCTGGTTAAACACCTGGTCAAGACGAAGTCCATACGCCCGCGCAAGATTCGCATTGATTCCACAACGATCGAGACCCATATCACCTACCCGACGGACATTGGATTATTGCATCAAGTCGTCAAGACCCTGACACGTCATGCCAAAGGTGCAGGTTTGAAAATCAGTAATCATGCCCGCGCAACAAAGAAGGCCTTGGCACAATTGGGAGCCTCTCTCAAATCGAAGAGCAAAGGACAGAAAGCTCAGCTGAAGAAGACCCTCCAGCGGACTATAGATCTTGCCACGGATATTGTCAAACAATGCCAAAAGGTGATTCGTCAATCTTCCGGGGATACTCCAAAGAACTTTGAACAAGACCTTCGTATTGCCGAAGAAATCCTTGCCCAGACAGAACAAAAGTTGAATGGTGTATCTTCTATTCCGGAGCGTATTGTCTCTCTCTATGACCCGGAGGCACGTCCGATTCGTAAGGGAAAGCTCAAGAAACCGAATGAATTTGGACGGACGCTGCAGATTGTCCAGGATGCCTCGGGTGTCATACTTGACCATGAGCTTCATCATGGGAATCCAAGTGATAAGACGCAATTACTTCCCTTGGTAAAGAAATTCAAGAAGCGCTTTGGACGCGCACCGTCTGATCTCGCTGCGGATAAAGGCTATTATTCCCAAGAGAATATCGAGCGTCTGCGTTTTCTCAAAGTGAAGCGTATCGCAATACCCAAGATAGGGAGGCTCTTCCCAAAAGAGAAGAGGAAGCAACACTCTCTGTGGTTCAAGAGACTTCAACGCTTCCGATGTGGGATTGAAGCAGGCATTAGTATGCTCAAGAGGTGCTTTTCGCTCGGTGATTTACATGTCAGAGGCACAAAAGCGACTGCCGTTTGCGTCAACTGGGCAATCTTGAGCTATAACTTATGGCAAATGGCATGATCGACTCCTCAAAAGTCGACCTCGTTTCAGTTTTCAAAGAACGGGAACAATAAAACCTTTAAAAATGGATATCCAAGTAACATTGTATTCTTAACAGATACTTTTTCATCGAGAACTAATTAGTACTTATCCAAATCCTTTCAATGCGGTCACAAATATTAGAATTGAAAATTCCATAGGAGGAAATGCAATCATTGATGTTTTTGATTTTCTCGGACGCAAAATACAAGGACAGATATTCACATTAACCAAGGGTGCTACCATAATAAAGACGATTGATTTCACGAATCAATCTTCTGGTCTATACTTTTATCGGTTAGTACTTTATTCCGAAGAGAATGACTATAAAGAAATATTTGTAAGACCATTGATGCTCACTAAATAGTTCTCGATGAAAAAGTATCTGTTAAGAATACAATGTTACTTGGATATCCATTTTTAAAGGTTTTATTGTTCCCGTTCTTTGAAAACTGAAACGAGGT
>Ga0268276_1001458_pt1 | contig 23160 bp, 19 predicted proteins | sample saktaG_4_FD_190145 | JGI IMG/M metagenome (GOLD analysis project Ga0268276, IMG submission 190145) | Saline water microbial communities from Sakinaw Lake, British Columbia, Canada - sak_2010_1_5_45m | ecosystem: Environmental > Aquatic > Non-marine Saline and Alkaline > Saline ... | reverse complement strand
TGCTCCGACCGGTGTTTCCGCCCTGATGTCGGGCGTCATGATCAAAACGGGAATCTATGGCATTTTGCGCCTGCTTCTGTTGTGGGGGACTCCCGATGTGGCGGCAAGCTATACCGTTCTTGGGATTGCACTCGTATCCGGGATTTTCGGAGTTATGAACGCCATCGCCCAGCATGACCTTAAAAAATTGCTCGCTTATCACAGCATCGAAAATATCGGCATAATCGGAATCGGTATTGGAATCGGCATGCTCGGATTAGCCTATCATCAAAATACGATCGCGCTCCTGGGATTTCTGGGAGGGCTGCTGCATGTCTTTAACCATTTTACCTTTAAAAGTCTGCTGTTTTATGGTGCCGGGATTATCTATTCGAAAACCCACACCCGCCAGATCGAAAAAATGGGCGGACTGATGCATTACCTGCCGGTTACTGCGGTTTTGTTTCTGGTCGGATCGCTGGCGATCAGCGGATTACCATTATTCAGCGGATTCATCAGCGAATTCGCGATCTACCTCGGTATGATCCGGGGATATGGGGTCACAAACCTTTCACTGAATGTAGCATCCCTGGTGAGCCTGGCTGGACTCGCATTTATTGGTATCATGGCGGTACTCTGCTTTACTAAAGTATTCGGAATCTGCTTCCTGGGAACGCCGCGCACAGCTTATCCTGAGAATATCAGAGACGATCAACCGGCGATGCTATTTCCGATGATTCTGCTTGCCGGTGTAATCCTGATTATCGGGCTGGCGGCTGGTTTGGTGGTCCCGCTGATGTCGCGGATTGTCAGCCAGTTTGTGCCCGGTCATACAGTTGCGGAGTGGACTGAGATTCGCCTGATTTTTAGTCAGATCAGCGGAGTACTGGCAATTTTTGTGGTATTAATCTTCGGCTTTTTGGGATTGCGCAGGATACTTTTGCGAAACAAGCCGGTAGCTGTCTTTAAAACGTGGGATTGCGGCTACCAGGCAGAGATTCCCCGGGCTCAGTACACCGGCAGTTCATTTGCATCTCCGTTTACAGGGCTTATATCCGGAATAATCCCTAAGCATAAGGAACTGGACTCCCCAAAAACATTGTTCCCGTCAAAAGCAAGCTACGCAAGCCACAGTGAGGACCTTATCGAGCTGTACTTAATAACACCCATGATTCGGTTTGTGCGGGGATTCCTGAAACTTTTCAACTGGATTCAGTCCGGTCGCACCCAGCAGTATATTCTCTACGGACTGGTTTTTCTGGTCGTTTTGCTGATCTGGATCATAGGAATGCGCTAAAAAAATGATCGCTGTACAATTTTTAATAATTCTGATCGTACCATTTCTGTTTATCGGTCTGATCAATCGTACAAAAGCCGTTTGGGCCGGACGAAGAGGGGCACCGCTTTTACAGCCTTTCTACGATTTTTTCAAACTGCTGAGAAAGGGTGAGGTGATCAGCAAGACGACGACGTTTATTTTCCGTCTTAGTCCGTCGCTGCAATTAGCCGCCGTGTTCGTGGCTGCCCTGGTTTTACCACTGCCCGGTGGTAATGCGCTGCTGCATTTCCCCGCTGACTTCGTCCTTTTCGCCTACGCCCTGGGGCTGGCTCGCTTTTTCATGATCATTGCCGCGCTGGACACCGGCAGCAGTTTCGAAGGCATGGGCGCCAGCCGCGAGGTGACGTTTGCCACAATTGTCGAGCCGGCTTTCTTCATTCTGCTGGGATCGCTGGTTTTAATCAGCGGACAGAATTCCTTCGAATCCATCTTTGCCTCCATTGACAGCAGCGCCGGATTCAGCATTTTGGTCAAAATCCTGTGCACGGTTTCGCTGTTCATAATGCTCCTGGTTGAGGGCTCGCGCGTCCCGGTGGACGATCCGAATACACACCTTGAATTGACCATGATCCACGAGGTCATGGCTCTCGATTATTCCGGTCCTGATCTGGCTTTTATCCAGTATGCATCCGCTTTAAAAATGGTGCTGATCGGGACATTATTAGCAAATATTATCATCCCGTACAGTCTGGGAGCCGCACTCAGCCTGACTCTTTATCTCGCTCTGCTGGCTGTTATTGCGATTACCATCGGCTTCATCGAGTCCTGGATGGCGCGCCTGCGGATGTCGCACGTACCGCAGTTTATTTTCCTGATGACGGCGCTTTCACTGGCTGCTTTTGTCGTCGTGCTCTTCTTCATGTACGGAGGTTTTTAATGTCCGAGATTCTGATTGTGCTGTTCGGGACGACAATGCTGTACGTTTTTGCCGCAAACCGCATCGACGCCTATATCAAAGTTTTAGCGCTGCAGGGTTTACTGCTATTTTTACTGGTTTTGCTCAATATCGGCGAGATCCGGTGGCTGAATATCGCCTTTCTGGTCCTGGAGACGCTTATAATAAAAACGATTGTAATTCCGACCTTTCTGCTGCGTGTCATCCGACGCAATGAAATCAGTCATGAGGTTGAGCCTTACATCCCCCAGTTTTATTCGATGCTGATTGCTACAGCGATCCTGGTTTTCGGATTCATCGCAGCGTTCTGGGCATCGCGTACAGGGACAGTTGCCGAGCCGCTCTTTTTCGGGATTTCGATTGCCTGGATCATCGCCAGTTTGGTCCTGATTATTAACCGGAAACGCATTATCACGCATATTCTTGGTTACATGATGCTTGAGAATAGTATCTTCCTGCTATCGCTCTCAGTGGCGCATGAGATGCCGATGCTGGTGAACCTGGGTATGCTACTGGACTTGTTTGTCGGCATTTACCTGTTGGCGATATTTTTCAATATGATCCAGGTGATGTACGATGGCAGTCATATCGACGTTCTAACCGAGTTGAAGGATTAACGATGCTGCTCCTGCTTTTCCTGGTTCCGGTCATTGTTAGCTTGGTGGTAGTTCTGTTGCGCCAACATTGGATTAACCGTTTGGCGCTGATCGGAACAGCCGTTGTCTATGTTACGATTGTAATCGTACTCTGGTTCGATCGATCGAATCCGGGATTGCCGATCTGGCTGGACGGGTATTTTATAATAGATGCAATCGGGTTGCTGTTTTTGTCGATCATGACAATCGTCTTTGCAGCGGCGGCGCTTTACAGTCTCTACTATTTTAATGAATATAAGCCGGATTCCCGACGCGAAGCAATCTGTGTAGCGGCGATGCTGCTTTTCGTCGGAGCAATGACCGGCGTCATCCTGGCTGCGCACCTGGCGTTGCTGTGGGTTTTAGTTGAAGCGACGACACTGACCAGCGCTGTGCTAATCTATTTCGAAGGTAAAAAATCCTCTCTTGAAGCTGCCTGGAAATATATCTTCATCTGCTCGATCGGAATTGCCCTGGCATTTGTCGGAATCGTCATCCTATCGATCGGCAGTAAAGAGATCGGTTCACTGTTCTTCGCGGATTTATACAATCGGGCAGGGCAGATCAATCCGTTCTGGCTCAAACTTGCTTTTGCATTTATCCTGGTCGGTTTCGGTACTAAAATCGGGATTGCGCCGATTCACGCCTGGTTACCCGATGCGCATTCGGAAGCACCCTCACCGGTTTCAGCCCTTTTATCCGGCACTCTGCTGAACACGACTTTTTTGGGATTGCTGCGCGTGCAGGAGATCATGATCCGCGCCGACCTGCAAGCTTTTTCCAATTTTTTATTCATGGCAACCGGGTTTTTATCTTTGCTGGTCAGCGCCGCCTTTCTGCTACGCACTGTGAATTACAAACGGATGCTGGCTTACTCCTCAATTGAAAACATGGGACTGCTCTTCATCGGCATTGCGCTCGGTAAAACCGGTATATACGCCGCTATGCTGCACAGCGTCGCTCACTCGTTGACGAAATCAGCCCTGTTTTTGACTTCGGGCAATATACTGCAGCTCTTCGGCAGCAAACGGATCGATGACGTCCACGGTTTACTCGAAAAGGACCCGCGCAGCGGCTGGATCTGGATGATCTCGCTGATCGCCATTATCGGCATTCCGCCATTTCCGGCGTTTTTGAGCAAATTTTTATTGATTAAGGCGTTCTTTGAAAACGGATCGGGCTGGCTGGCGGCGCCCTTTTTTCTGCTGATTGCCGTGATTGTCTTCGGTATGGGTGGAGCAGTATTCAGGATGAGCTTCGGGGACTTGCCAATCTCTTCTGAAAATAACGTGCGCCTGCACCCGTTAGCCTACATTCCGCAAATCGTCTTACTGCTGATTTTGCTGGTCATCGGCTTGAACATTCCCGAAAGCGTGCAGACGCTGCTGGTCGGCGCTGCCGGATTTTTACATTAAGCGGAGATTTGGCTATGAACTGGGCAATCACTAAAAATTTACAAGCAATCCAAGTCCATGATATACCGCGACTTCCATTAAACACATTCCGTGAACAGCTGCTCAAAGCTTGTAAACAAGGTAAGCGGCTGGTCCAGTTTTTCGGTGATGCGGAAACGGACGGCATCGTACTTTATACCGTTCTGGCTGATGATGAGCATTCCTACCTGTATGTTGCCTCAACTCATCTGAAAGATCGTCGGGAGTACCCTTCCTTTACCAATTATCTACCGGCTTTTCACCTTTTTGAGAGGGAAATTTTCGAACAGTTCAGTATTACTCCGGTTGGTCACCCATGGCTAAAACCGGTGCGTAAAGGAATCGCCGGAATTTCCAAAGCTGAGATTCCCTATCCGTTTTTCAGTATGGATGGCGAAGAGGTGCATGAAGTCGGAGTGGGACCCATACATGCCGGAATTATCGAGCCCGGACATTTCCGTTTTGCCTGTGTGGGCGAAGAGGTACACCATCTCGAAATCCAACTCGGGTTTCAGCACCGCGGTATTGAAAAACTGTTTTTAGAACACCAGGATAAACAACAGCATCTGCTAGGTCTGGCTGAATCGATTGCCGGCGATACGGTAATCGGGCATTCCGGTACGTATGCCCGCGCTGTCGAAGCCCTCAGCGGAATTACGGTTAGCCGCCGAGCGATGATTATTCGAACCATTGCCCTGGAACTGGAACGTATCGGAATTCATCTCGGCGATCTGTCGGCACTGGCGACCGATGTGGCTTATCTTACCGGCAGTGCAGTATTCGGCGCTTTACGGACATCAATCATCAATACGACCCTGGCGCTTTGCGGCAGCCGCTTCGGGCGTGGCTTAATGACCCCGGGCGGTGTTAATTTCGATATCTCCGAAGAGATACAAGATAATATTCGCACGATAATTGACGATATTGAGAACCGCATCGAACTCGCAGCGGAGGTCATGTTTGCATCGTCATCGGTACTGTCCCGCTTTGAAAAGACCGGCGTAGTAAGTTTCGAAACCGCGCAACAGATTGGTATGGTGGGACCAGCTGCACGTGCATCAGGATTAGCACTCGATGTACGCTCTGATCACCCGTTTGGCGGCTATATCCATTTTCCGGTTCACAAGATGACGCTGACTTCAGGAGATGTCTTCGCACGGGCATACATCCGTTATATCGAGATCATGCAGTCGATCCGCATAATTCGTGAACAACTCGCCCATTTGCCCAAAGGCGAACTGAAAAAGGAACTGCACAAACTGAAACCGCATCTGTTTGTCATCTCGATGGCTGAAGGCTGGCGCGGCGAGATTGTGCATACGGTCATTACGGATAAGGACGGTCGCCTAAAACGCTACAAGATCAAAGATCCGTCTTTTCATAACTGGTTCGGGCTGGCGTTGGCGGTGCGTGGAAACGGATTTTCGGACTTCCCGGTCTGCAACAAAAGTTTTAACCTGTCCTATTGCGGTTTCGACCTCTAATCCAGTTTAAGGTGTAATTATGTTCGATTCGATCAAACTCAGAAAACAACACGGTTACCAGGCTATCCGGGATATCCGTACCGCAACCGTAAAAGCGCCTTTTCGCGGATTTCCCGGGTTGGATGGTGAAAAATGTGATTTATCTTGCCTTGCTTGTACGGCTGTCTGTCCTACCGGAGCGATTGCAACAGAACCGCTGCGAATCGACCTGGGGCGCTGTACCTTCTGCGGGGAGTGCGAGCGTGGATGTGGAACCGGTGCAATTCAGTTCAGCACTGCTCATAGCCTTGCCTCCACCGACCGCAATGACTTGATCATCCAATCCGGGCAGACACCCGAGTCCTTTCAAGAAATCGCAATTCAAGCCCGCCGGGAAATTCATCGCCTGTTTGGGCGTTCTCTGAAATTGCGCCAGGTCTCTGCCGCCGGCTGCAATGGCTGCGAGATGGAGTTAAACGCCGCCAATAACGTCAATTTCGATATGGGGCGGTTCGGGATCGAGTTTGTCGCCTCACCACGTCATGCAGACGGGATTGTGATTACCGGACCGATTTCCCGCAACATGGCGCCCGCTTTGAAAGATGCTTATCTGAGCATATCCGAACCACGAATTGTCGTTGCCGTTGGTACCTGCGCCATCAGCGGCGGTATATTTGCTGATTCTGCCCAACTGGATCGATCCTTTTTGGATGAAGTTCCGGTTGATCTCTATATCCCCGGCTGCCCACCGCACCCATTAACTATCATTCATGGTCTGCTGGATTTCCGTCGTCATAAATGAATCCGTCTGGAAAAATTAACACTCCATATTTCTGATTAATAATTGCAGATTTAAAATTTTGACAGTTTCAATTACTACTAAAATCAAGTGCTGTGGACATCTGCCACCAGGCCAGCGGCCTTTTCCCTTCGGTCCGTCACTCACCCGTGAAGAAGAGATAAGCAGAACATATGCATCGTAACGTGGCAACTTTCTTGAAATCATTCGGTTGTAAATGTTTAGTCAACGGTTATTACTTTGTGGCATTTATCCTGAATCTTTTTATCTTTAGGTCAATACATGAGGAGGCTTCATTGAAAAGGCGCGATTTTATTAAAACCAGTGCGGCGATCGGTGCCGCAGTCACGTTGCTGCCGGGTTGGTGGCAAGCCTGCCAATCGCAATTAGCACAGGGATCGGTTGAAAATATGGAAGCGTTATTCGGAATCACAAAAGAAAAAATGAAAGAGCTGCTGTCGGTGGCCCTGTCCCATGGTGCCGAACGGGCAGATCTCTTTTTTGAGTATCAGATCAGTTCATCGCTGAAACTGGAAGATGAAATAATCAAAGACGTCAGTCATGGTATTTCCATGGGGCTGGGTATTCGTGCCGTTATCGGCGAACAGATCGGTTATGCTCATACCGATGATCTGGATTTCGAGAAAATGAAAGACACCGCCAGAGCCGCCAGTTTTATTGTCAACAACAACGGATCAGCGAGAATTGCTGATCTGGGCCGGACCAGAAAGTTGGACTTGTATTCTACAAAATATCTGGCTGTTGATTGTGATCTTGCCAATAAAATCCAACTGCTGCAATCCATTGACCAGGCCGCCCGCAGATTTGATTCTAAAATAACAAAAGTCAATGTCACTATTGCCGATGAGATGAAACAGATCATGTACATGGATTCTACCGGAAAGTTCTTTACCGATGTTCAGCCCATGGTGATGGTTCGGACCAGAACTCTCGCTGAAGATGGCAATAAACGGCAAAGCGGTTATTCCGCCGGCGGTGGCCGGGACGGTCTGAATTTTTATACAAAACCCGGAAACCGGCCCGAAGAAATCGGCCGGGAAGCCGCCCAGATTGCGCTCACAAACCTCAATGCCAAACCGGCGCCGGCAGGACCACAGCTTGTTGTACTTGGCCCTGCGGAAAGCGGTGTCCTTCTTCATGAAGCAGTCGGTCACGGTCTCGAAGCCGATTTCAACCGCAAAGATTTATCCAACTATGCCAACCGAATCGGTGAAAAAGTTGCCTCGGAACAATGCACGATTATTGATTCCGGAATAATTCCCAACCTGCGGGGTTCCATCAACATTGACGACGAAGGCAATTTACCGATGGAATCGGTTTTAATCGAAAACGGAATTCTGCGCGGTTATATGCACGATACGATTTCCGCCAAAGCGATGAAAGCAGCGCCTACGGGAAACGGACGCCGGCAATCCTACAAACATCCACCAATCCCTCGTATGACCAATACCTATATGACCGGCGGTGATTACGATCCTGAAGAGATTATCCAGTCCGTAAAATATGGTGTCTTCGCCAAGCGTTTTGGCGGTGGACAGGTTGTTATCACCAAAGGTGATTTTACTTTTGGCGTTTATGAAGCCTACTTGATTGAAGATGGAAAACTCACCGCCCCGCTGAAAGATGTGGCCCTGATTGGAAACGGCCCCGAAGTTATGCGGAATGTGACGATGGTCGGAAATGATTTAAAGATGTCAACCGGCGGCTGGGTCTGCGGAAAATCCGGGCAGAGTGTACAGGTGACCTTAGGCATTCCAACCGTGAAAGTAAAAGAAGTTACCGTTGGTGGAACACAATCATAGAGGAATATGATGAGTAATTATAAAGCAATTTCCGAATATATTATCAAAGAAGCCCGAAATAATGGCGCTGATCAGGTTGACGTCATCATCGTCAACAGCATTAATGCCAACATAACTGTACGATTGGGCGAAATTGAAGAGTTAAAGCAATCAAACCCGAAATCTCTGGGAATCCGTGTATTTAAAAACCAGCGAAAAGCGCTGACCTACACCAGTGACTTCCGGGAAGAATCGCTTCAAAAACTGGTCAAGAAGACTGTTGAAATTGCCACTGTCACCGGCTCCGATGAATACAGCGGTCTCCCTGAAAAGAGTTTGTTGGGTATTGCTAATGTTAATTTACCTCAATTTGATCAGAATATCGCTTCTGTCTGTACCGATAAAAAGATCGGGATGCTAAAGGATATGGAAAAAATCGGCATGGATAAAGATCCGCTGATAACGAATTCCGACGGAGCCGGCTGGAATGACTCAGCAGCCCATGTCGTCCTAGCCAACTCTGAGGGATTTTACGGCGAGGAAGATTACACATCGGTGAACCTGAGCCTTTCCCTGTTGGCTGAAAAAGATGGCGTCAAACAGACTGATTACTGGTCATCTGCAAGCCGCTATCTTGATCGATTGGATTCCATCGAGAAGATAGCCTCTATAGCCGCCCATCGAACACTCCGCAAACTCGGTGGCAGAAAACCTAAAACCCAGAAAGTCCCGGTCGTATTTGATCCGGTTGTTGCCCGGGATTTTTTAAGAATTTTATCTCAAACCGTCGTCGGTGATTCCATTTACAATAAGAATTCTTTTCTGGTTGATAAATTAAACGAGCCTATTGCTGTCAAGAATATGACAATTATTGATGACGGTCTGTTGAAATACGGATTAGGTTCGCGCCGCTTTGATGATGAAGGCCTCCCCAGCCGGAAAAATATTGTCATCGGCAAAGGTGTTTTAAAAACCTATCTTTGCGACTGCTATTCCGCCCGGAAACTGGGTTTTGAGCCGACCGGTTCGGCAACCCGCGGGGTTACATCGAACCCATCCTCAGGCACATCGAATTTCTATATGCAGAACGGGACAGTCCCACCGGAAGAGATCATTGCTTCCGTTAAAAACGGGCTCTACCTGACCAGCGTGGACTGGGTCGGCATAAATTATGTAACCGGTGATTATTCCCGCGGCGCGACAGGCATCTGGATTGAAAACGGTAAACTGACCTACCCTGTTCAGGAATTTACCGTGGCCGGCAATATGCTGGACATGCTGAAAAACATAACCATGATCGGTAATGACCTGGAATTCCGCGGGAGTATTGCAGCACCGACATTTAAAATAAAAGAGATGACCATCAGCGGTAGCTGATTATTCCGAATCTCTATTATCAGCATTTGCATAAATCACTCAGATTGTGTATCATTCTCTGTGTAAAAATATGTAATTCACGGGGAACATAATGATAAAATTGGAAGAAATGCTGAAAATAATTCTCGAATGGGCAATGGATCATGGAATTCGAATGCTTTTTATTCTGGTCCTGACGATCATCGCTCTGTTTATCGCTAAGGTGTTGACCCCGCGGATTTTCAAGTCATTGCCTTTAAAAGATGAAGAACAGATAAAACGCCGTGAAACGTTGACATCTGTTTTTCAATTTATCTTTAAATTAATCATTATTGCCATCGCTGTCGTGACGATTCTGAGTGAATTAAAAATTGAAATCGGGCCAATTCTCGCTGCAGCGGGAATTTTAGGATTGGCCGTTGGCTTTGGCGCTCAAAGCCTGGTAAAAGATATCATCAGCGGATTTTTTATCCTGCTGGCTGACCAGATCAGAATCGGGGACGTTGTCGAAATCGCCGGAAAATCCGGTTCGGTTGAAGGTTTGAATTTACGCATGGTCACCCTGCGGGATCTCTCCGGGAATGTGCACTACATCCCAAATGGCGAAATCACGGTAGTTACTAATATGACCAAGGGCTATTCACGCTATGTCTTCGAAATTGGTGTGGCCTACCGTGAAAATGTGGACGAGGTTATGGATATCATGCGGCAGGTCGATGCTGAAATTCGAGAAGATCCCAATTTCAAAGATGACATTTTGGAACCGTTGGAAATATTGGGTCTGGATAAATTCGGTGATTCATCTGTTGTAATAAAAGCCCGAACGACCACGAAACCGATAAAACAGTGGCGGGTCGGTCGGGAATTCAAACGGCGCCTTAAGATTCAGTTTGATGAAAAAGGTATCGAAATTCCCTATCCGCATCTGACACTCTATATGGGCAAAGACAAAGAAAACCAATCACCTCCATTGAATATCACAATCGATAAATAAATGGATTCGGAAAAAGTGTCATTCCCACGCCCCCATCAAACCAAGCAGAAAGGAAACCAGATGCTGATTCCCACAATTATAATGGCCTGTATTGCCGTTCTTCTGGTCATCGTTGGAATGAATAAAGAAGGTAGTGTTCATATTATCGGTCTGCAATCAGCATTTAAAATGACCTACCAGGTGTTGCCACTGTTGATTTTTGCGTTTATCATTGCCGGAATGATTCAGGTTTTACTTCCGCAGGACCTGTTGAATAAATGGGTTGGCGCCGAATCCGGTATACGGGGCATTCTGATTGGGACAATCGCCGGCGGATTGACTCCCGGAGGCCCCTATGTCAGTTTACCGGTTATTGCGGGACTGTTGAAATCCGGGGCCGGGGTCGGGACAATGGTTGCTTTTCTAAGCAGCTGGTCGTTGTGGGCAGTTGCCCGATTGCCAATGGAAATTGGAATTCTTGGCTGGAAATTTACACTTATCCGACTGTTTTCGACCTTCTTTTTTCCACCGATCGCCGGGTTAATTGCACAAACATTTTTTACAAATTTCAATCGCTGATGTTTACAATAATTTTACTTTACCTTTCACCGATGTTCCATTAGCTTAATAATCGGTGTAAGGTTTAAATTGAAATTTTGAAACAAAACAGGTCCGGAATTTGAATCACTACAAAAACATAGTTCTCCTGGTCGCCGACAGTTTGCGCTATGATACCGTCCGGGGAAGTAGGCGAAAATCCCTGCCGTTTTTAATGAACCATTCTTTCAATTTTCATCAAGCGTACTCGGCCGGCTGCTGGACTCTGCCCGCAACCGCTTCGATATTCACCGGCTTTTTACCCCATGAACATCAAGCCACGACCCGGACCCGCAAAGAACTCCGGAAAGATCGCCCGACCTTAGCCGAAAAACTGGGTTCCCTTGGCTACAACACTGTCCAAATTACGGCCAACACAGTCACCACACACATTTTCAATCTTGACCGTGGGTTTCAACGAACTGAAAAAGCCTGGCAGTGGTTCGATACCAGCAGTATTCCGCTGCTGAACTTCGTTCTGCTGATGAGCAAACGGCGAATGCGGAAAAAAGTGCTGCAGGGAGACTTTATCGGCGGGAAAATGGCCGAAGATGTTAAGGCTGGTCAGGTCTGGTTTCATAGTTTTTGCACGATGCAATTGAATCGTGCGAAGGAAATTCTTACCCAAAACGCGCTAAAAAACAGGAAAACCTTTCTATTTTTAAATTTAATGGAAACCCATTTCCCTTATCATATCTCTCCCAAGTTTAAAGCCCTTTCCCGAAATACTTTCGGTAAACTAATGGAAATCAACAGCCTGTTTCACCTGGTTAATCAGACCTGGCTCAGCAGCGGCAAGCGGTTTATCCCGCCAGCCATGCTACAGACATTACGAAAACGCCAGCAGATTGCCTGGGGAAGAATTGCTCCCCGGATTGATGATTTCGCCCAATATCTTTCCGATAATTTCCCGGAAACCCTGTTTATTTTTCTGTCCGATCACGGTGATAATTTCGGTGACGAGAACTGGTGGTATCATTTCGGCAATGTCACTGAAGCTGGTAATCGGGTACCGTTATTTATCAGCACACCGGATCAACACATAGGAATCGAGTTTGACATACCTGTTTCGACCCAACGGCTTTATGATTATATCATCCAGTCCGCCATGACACCGATTGGTAGTACCCCGGTAAATAACTATTTCGACAATCCCCCATGCATTCAAAGTTTCTGGTATGATTTGGGGGGGAAAACGCTTCCTCAATATCAGCATGATCAGTTTGCATTTATCCATAATAATCACCGCTACGTTAACCGCGATAATCAGTGGCTTTCCTTTGATACAACCCGTTTTAACAGTGCTGCTGCCAGGGAAGAACTCATTTCCGGTAATCCCATTCATGATCTGGATCTCTCCGGAAACCAGCGTCAGTTCTTATGGAACACCTTCGACGGTTTTTCACGCTTCAGCAAATCAATTTCCTGATTCTCAAATCCTATAATTTGTATCCTGTCCACTTCAGGCGTATCTAAAATAATAATGAAGATAAAAGGATACGATATACGAAAATATTTAGTTATATTCATTTACCCAATTTTAACAATTATACAGGCGCAGGAAGTCATGGAGTACAACAAACTTACCCCCTTCGAACAAAAAGTAATTCTTTTTAAAGCAACCGAAAGACCCTGGTCCGGGGAATATGATAATCATAAAGAGGACGGAACCTATACCTGTAAACAGTGCAACGCGCCACTCTATCGCTCCGCAGACAAGTTCGATTCGCACTGCGGCTGGCCAAGTTTTGATGATGGGATCCCCGGTGCGGTTAAGCGGGTCCCCGATGCTGATGGAATGCGGACGGAAATTGTCTGTGCAAACTGCAACGGACATCTGGGTCATGTCTTTAGCGGTGAAAGATTTACAGATAAAAATATCCACCATTGCATCAACTCGGTTTCACTGAATTTTATTCCAAAAGAGGCAGAGCCGGTAACTGAAAAGGCGATTTTCGCTTCCGGTTGTTTTTGGGGAACAGAATACTATTTTCAAAAAGTGCCGGGGGTCATTTCCACGACTGTCGGGTACACCGGCGGTCATACGATATCTCCGACTTACAAGCAGGTCTGTAGTGGTAAAACCGGTCATAAAGAAGTTGTTAAAGTAATTTTTGATCCGGCAAAAACCAGCTATGAAGCATTAGCAAAACTTTATTTTGAAACCCACGATTTTACCCAGATCAACGGGCAGGGTCCGGATATCGGAGAGCAGTATCTATCCTATATATTTTATGCCAATGATGAACAGCAAAATATTGCCGAAGAATTAATTAAAATTCTGCAGGATAAGGGTTATAAAGTTGCGACAAAACTGGAACCGGCATCGACATTCTGGAAAGCGGAAGATTATCATCAGAATTACTACCAGAATAATGGCAAAACGCCCTACTGCCACATTAAAAGGAATGTGTTTTAGCTTTTAAAAACAGTTATTGCAATTTTAAAAATCCGGCCGGGCTTTTTACTTTATTGAGATCAAAAGTGCTTATGTGGGTATAGATTTGAGTCGTTGCCAGGTTCTTATGACCCAGCAGTTCCCGGATATAGCGAATATCTGTACCCTGGTCCAGCAGGTGCGTGGCATAACTATGGCGTAACGTATGAACCGTGGCCTTTTTTGTTATCCCGGCTTTCTTCTTCGCAGTTCTGAACAGTGACTGGATACTTGTTGTTGAATAGGGATTTGATGCCTTTTGACCTTCAAAAAGATAATAAGAGGGCTTATAAGCGCTGTGATATTTACATATCAAGTCCAATAAATTATCCGACAGGACCACATAGCGGTCTTTTCTTCCTTTCGCCTGTTCGACTCTGACCAACATCCTGTCTTTATCAATATCGGCACATTTTGATTTCACGACCTCTGAAATACGCAGGCCGCAACCATAAATCAGCGACATGATGGTCTTGTGTTTCAGATTGGGAATCGAGTCCAGCAGCCGCTGAACCTCCTCAATGGAAAGCACCATCGGCAATGTTTCCGGCTTCCTGATTCTAAGATTAAAATCAAAGTCAATATCCTGTTTTAAAAAATTGAGATACAAAAACCGGATGGCCGCAAGATATAATTTAATCGTTGAATAAGACACATTCCTGACAGATTTGAGGTAATAGAAGTATTCTTTCACAAAAGGGCCGGTTACTTTTTGAACTTCCGCCTCCACTATATACTGTGAAAAATGTTTGACGGCGCTGCAATAATTGTTAATGGTCTGATGGCTGTAATTCCTGATAGTCATTTCTTTTTTAATTTGATCCAGCCCTGTACAACATTTATTTTCATATTTTACCGCTTATATTTGAGTTAATGCGCAGTAAATTTAGACATATAATATATTATACGCAATTTTGTTGCGTAAAAACGGAGTTAGCGGTCATTGTAAAACGACAGCGGACACGATAGTTTTAAAAGCATCGGGGACTATTTCGTGACCGTTTTTTGGGACTGACTTTTGCAGGGATTGACAATTATGCGTCATTATAAACAAAATAATTCAACACTTAAATGGAACAATTCAGTCATTAAATCGTCATATGTGGTAATCTCTAATAAAAAAACAATATGAATTCAAAAAAAACAGAAGGAATTGAAATGGCAATCAGCGTCATCGACCAATCGCAACGCAAAGCTGCCAAAGTTGCGGGATTCACTTTCCTATTCGCGATTGCGATTGTGGTATTTTCGAATTACAGCATCAACTTTCGGCTCATCGTTCCGGATGCTACAGAAACTGCCCGGAACATCATTGCTAACCAAACATTGTTCCGTATCAATATCGTCTGCAATCTGATCTACCTTGTAACCGTGATCGTAATGTTCACATCGCTTTACGGGATCCTCAAGCCGGTGAACCGGAATCTTGCCCTGGTTGCGGCATTCTGCAGGCTTGTATATGCTTTGATGTGGGGCATTATCGCACTCAACACATTTGGTGCGTTGCGCCTCCTCGGTGACGCTACTTACCTGCCAGTCTTCGAGGCAGATCAATTGCAGACCCTGTCGAGGCTGCATCTCAAGAGCAGTTGGGACGCATACTATGTTGGCCTGCCGTTCTGGGGATTGGCCTCCGCGGTTTGCAGCTATCTGTGGTTAAGGTCAAGGTATATACCAAGAGCATTGGCTGTCTTTGGGATGATCTCGTCTGTATGGTGCGTGATCTGTGCTTTCATTTTCATCATCTTCCCTAACTTTGGGGAGACGGTTAACTTATATTTGTTCGATATGCCTTTGGTTATCTTCGAAATAACATTGGGCTTTTGGCTTCTATTCAAGGGATTAAGGCCAGCTGGGTTGGCTCAGCCGAATCTAATAAATCAATAGAAATTATAAAAATCTAATAATAAAATTACATCTATGGAAAATAAAGTGTACTCACTCAAAAAGACCGCAAGACTTGCCGGCTTATTGTATCTTATTATGATAATAGCAGGTGTTTATAACATTATGTATTTATCTTCAAAAATTATTGTAAAGGGCGATGCTGCTACAGTTGCCAATAATATCCTTTCCAATGAATTTTTATTTCGAACAGGCATAATTAGTGATTTTATCAGCAATATCATTTTTGTGTTTTTGGTATTGGCTCTGTACAGATTATTAAAACAAGTTAATGAACATAGGGCTAAACTTATGGTAGCATTAGTGATTGTGCAAATTCCTACTGTTTTTATCATGGAGGCATTCAATATAACTTCACTCATGATTTTAAAAGGGGAAATATTTAAAACATTCGAACTTAGTCAGAGACAAGATTTGGCTATGCTGTTTCATAAAATTAACGACTACGGAATGATGACATTAGAATTATTCTGGGGACTTTGGCTTATACCACTGGCTCAATTGGTTTATAAGTCAGGTTTTATTCCTCGCATATTTGGGATATTACTAATGATTAATGGTATAGCTTATATGATTGATAGTTTTATATTTATGCTATTACCCAATTACCATGCATTTATAAATCAATTTATACTTTTGTTTGTGATACCGGGAGAAATTTCGATAATGCTTTGGCTTTTAATTAAAGGCGTAAAAAATAATGTATCAACAATTGAAAAACAATAACGACAATAAACAGTTTCGCATTTGGACAGCAGACAACAAAAAAAGAAAAAACAACGAACCGCTAACAAAGGCTATATGCAATAAGGGTTTCAGTAGTAATTCAAGCATTCTGACGCGCTCAAACTTCGGTGTTGGTGGACAATTTTGTAACCCGCAATCCCTTACTGCATATAGCCTCAAACGTTGTGACCAATATTATTCAATAGCTCCAAATCCGGCAAACCAGGTTCTCAACCGCCCTCCCATGCATTTTTATGAAAATAAGATTGCACTTCAATGATTTCAACAATAACACTGAGATTGCCATAACAGACAAAAAAGCAACAAAACTTGATACTGCGGTAACATTCCGGGAAGCGGAAGATTATTATCAGGGTTTAAACCGGCCGACGTCAATATTGAATTTATCGATTTTATAACCCATAATACGCTCGGTAGAATTCAAGAGGCGCGCTGCTTTGGCCTTATTTCCGTTTGTGGACTTAAGAGCGTCCTGAATCAACTCTTTTTCATAGGATGCAACGGCTTCATCCAGCGATAAGCGCGGAGTCGTATTACTGCTTTCAGCAGTCTGCAATGTTGGTGGTAAATGATAGCTGTGAATTACCTGGTCCTCGCAAACCAACACCGACCGTTCAATGCAATTCTCCAGTTCACGGACATTACCGGGCCAGTGATAGCGCATTAGCATGTCAATCGCCGGAGTGGAAATTCGTTTTACCGGTTTCCGATGCTTGCGACCGTATTTCAGCATAAAATGGTCGGCCAGTAAAAGAATATCGGTTTTCCGCTCTCGCAAGGGTGGTAAAAATATTGAAAATACATTCAGGCGATAGTACAGATCGTCGCGAAACTCGCCGGTTCCCATCAGTTGTTCCAAATCCTGGTTGGTTGCCGCGAGAATCCGGACATCAACCTTGATGGTTTCTGTGCCGCCGACCCGCTCAAATTCCTGTTCCTGTAAAACCCGCAGGAGTTTAACCTGAGTCATCATGGATAAGTCGCCGACCTCATCAAGGAAAATAGTACCTTTATCGGCCAACTCAAAACGACCTTTCTTTGGTTTAATCGCACCGGTAAAAGCCCCTTTTTCAAAACCAAAAAACTCTGATTCTATCAGGTTCTCTGGAATAGCTGCACAGTTCACCCGAATATAGGGTTTGTCGCTACGGGAAGAATTGTAGTGAATCGCTTTGGCCACCAATTCCTTGCCTGTACCGGAATCTCCGCGAATCAAAATCGTCGTGTCCGTCGAAGCGACCCGGGCAACCTGTTCGAACACTTCCCGCATTTCATGGCTGGTTCCGATAATATTAAAAAAACTAAACTCTTCCTGCAGTTTAGATTTAAGCGCAACATTCTCGTCCATCAAACGCTTTCTCTCATTAACCAGCATCTTTTGGACACGAATCGGTTGCAGTAACGCCGAGGCAATCAATGATAGAAAATTCAGTGTTGTGTCATAATCACGTTTCGGATTATAGGATAAAATAATGATTAATGCTCCCAGCGACTTGTAATCAAGAATAATTGGAACTCCGAAAAAGCTATGTTCTTTGCCGTCTTCGCACGCCCAGGCACAGATTTCATCGGTATATTGGGTTTCCTTGCTGATCCTGGGAATAATGACCGGCTTTCCGGTTTCGATAATTTGTCCGATCAGGCCCGCCCCACTTTTAAACTTTTTCGTATCGGAATGATAATTCACCGAGGATGCAATCCCAACGGTATTATCTATATCATCAATTAAATAGATTGCACTTCCTCTGGCGGTATAAGATTCCTGCAATATTTTCAATGTCGCCCGCAGTGATTCCTGCAGATTCAGGTTACGACTGATTGCCTGATTGACCTCAACCAGAATATTCAGTTTTTTTAAAAGCACCGAGCTCGATGAAGTTTTTGACGATGATTTTATATTGGTTTTCATACTTATCTCCAATTTGATAAAATATAATACATATATGTATTACTTAAAAGTATATACTACATTATTGTATGTTTCCTGATATTTCACTGCTTACACGGTATTTCTTTTTAAATTTTATCTAATTGATTCATTCCTGCGCGGTTTAAAATTGCCATAATGCTCTTATTTGTAAAATTTTCACCGGCATATCGGTAACCATTCCACGATCAATTATTACATATTCGTATTTATATTTATTCATTCCTACATATTTGTATATTATTTTTCATACTGCAGGCTATCGGTATTTATTTTTATTTATCTATATATCAACTACTTACAACATTATTTTAATAATATTTCAAAATTGGCAAGGTATTTGAACAGTTTAATTGTGATTTTTATAAAGAGATATTTTAATAAGTTAAAAACTATATCAAGGAGTCCATAATGTCTGACGCAATATCTTTGAACTCAAGAAAATCGGTAATTTTGAGCATCGCACGGAACGGGAATATTCCCAAAAATGAGTCATTAACAAATTCATCGAGTTATTTTGGAGTTAATTCCTTTAATGATAAAGTTATGCGTGAAAAACTACCAAAAGAGGTCTATAAAAAACTTCGTGACACAATTCGAAAAGGATCAAAGCTGGACATGAGCATCGCCGATAGTGTGGCCCATGCAATGAAAGAATGGGCCATTGAAAAGGGCGTAACGCATTTCACTCATTGGTTCCAGCCATTGACGGGATTGACTGCCGAAAAACACGATGCTTTTCTCGAAATTGATGAAGGCGGCATCGTGGTTGAACGTTTCGGTGCAAACCAGTTGGTCCAGGGTGAACCTGACGCTTCATCGTTTCCCAGTGGTGGCCGTCGTTCGACCTTTGAAGCCCGCGGATATACGATGTGGGACGCTTCGAGCCCGGCATTTATCATGGATAATCCGAAGGGAGGCATTTTGTGTATTCCTTCGGTTTTCATCAGTTATAATGGTGACGCACTGGATAAAAAAACACCGTTGCTGCGATCGATGGAAGCCATCAAAAACAGCGGACTTCGAATTCTCAGATTATTCGGTAACGATTCCGCAACCCGGGTCGTCACAACTATTGGAACCGAACAGGAGTATTTCCTGATAGACCGGTCGTTTTTCAGTCTTCGTCCGGATCTACAAATTACCGGCCGCACTCTTTTTGGAGCTCAACCGCCAAAGGGTCAGCAATTGGAAGATCATTATTTTGGTTCAATAAAAGAACGGGTATTGGCCTTCATGCAGGACTCTGAAACAGAGCTTTATAAACTTGGAATACCGGCCAAAACACGGCACAACGAAGTTGCTCCTCACCAGTACGAAATTGCTCCAATTTACGCTGAAGCAAATATTGGCGCCGACCGCAACCAGCTGATTATGGAGGTATTGAAACGGGTCGCTTACCGAAATGGTCTGTCATTACTGCTCCACGAAAAACCCTTTGCAGGCATCAATGGCAGTGGGAAACATAATAACTGGTCACTGGAAGATTCCGATGGAAATAACCTGCTTGACCCCGGCAAAACACCGGAAGAAAACCTACAGTTTCTTGTCTTCCTTGGTGCAATTTTACGGGCAGTATATAAATATGGTGATCTTCTGCGTGCGTCTGTCGCGACGGCCGGAAATGACCACCGATTGGGCGCTAATGAAGCACCACCGGCCATCATGTCCGTATTTCTTGGTGGACGGCTGAACAATATTCTCGATGACATCAAAGAAGGAAAACGCATTAAAGCCGCCGAAGACTTTGTGATTGATCTCGGTTTGAGTAACCTGCCTTTGATTATGCGTGATAACACGGATCGTAACCGGACGTCGCCGTTTGCATTCACCGGATCAAAATTTGAATTTCGTGCCATCGGATCATCGGCCTCGGTTTCGCTCTCGAATACCGTTCTGAACGGCGCAGTTGCCGAGTCATTGAACCTTATCGCCGATGATATTGAACAATTATCCAAAAAAGAGCCGGATTTTCCGGTTGCCGTTTTAAAGGTCTTAAGAAAGTATATTATTGAAACCGAAACAATCCGTTTTGAAGGCAATAATTACGATCAAGCCTGGGAAAAAGAGGCTGTACAACGTGGTCTTCCGAACATTAAACGCAGCGCTTATGCGTTGGACTCACTGGTTGCAGAGAAGAACAAGACCATGCTTATCAACCAGAAAATTTTCAATGAGGCCGAAATTACATCGTCCTATCATACAAAGTTGGAACAGTATGTTAAAACCCTGGAAATTGAGGCCGACACGATCAATAATATGATCCGGACAAAAATTATTCCTGCAGCCATCGCTTATCAGAAGCAGTTGCTTGATACGGTAAACGGCTTGACAAATTTAAAAGGACAAATCAGTGAGGATATCTTGAAAACTGAATTGGCGTGGCTGAATGAATTCAATACAACTCTGAATAACGTTAAGACATCAAACGATACATTGATGCAAAATGTTAAAAAGGGTTTGAGCATTAAAAACTTATCGGAACAGGCAAAATACTTCGCTGATGATATCGTCGGTCACATTGAAAAAGTCAGAGAAAACGTCGATTTGCTCGAAAATATTACATCCGACGATCTCTGGCCTTTGCCCAAATATTCAGAAATGCTGTTTATCCTGTAATCTAATTTCCTGACTCTCCTCAAACAAAAAGGCTGTCTCCCTGAACGAGTCAGCCTTTTTCATTTTCTGCCTTATAATCATTCTTCCTCTATTACTTTGAAATTCCTGTGATGGCGCTTAACTTTCAGCACTTCGGGGAATATTTTCTATGAAACTATTGAAATCACTTCTCATTTTTCAGTGTCTGTTTAGTTTCATTCAGGGGCAGACTGGGGAAATAACCTTCAATGTCGTAGCGGTCAACTCGTCCTCCAACTTACCACTGTTTATATGCGGAAATCATAAAAATCTTGCCGACTGGAATCCCGGTTTGGTTTCCCTGAATCAGGTCAGCGATTCACTCTGGATTATCGGATTAACATTCCCAATTAATTCAGTTATTGAATATAAGTTCACCCGGGGTTCCTGGGATACTGAACCTGTCGATGACACTGGCAATCCATTCAGTAATTTCACCCTTACCGTCACGAACGACACTGTAATTTTCCACAGATTTGAGCACTGGAATAAGAAAGTAAATCCTGCCGAGAACACAATAACCGGCACCATCATTCATCATGAAGCTCTGAAATATCGTGATCTTCTTCCCCGCGACGTTCATGTCTGGTTACCACCCGGTTATAATGATCATTCCGACAGGTATTACCCGGTTTTGTACATGCATGATGGGCAAAACCTGTTCAATGCAAGGACAGCCTCTTTTGGCAATGAGTGGCGCATCGATGAAATTGCCGACAGCCTGATTCAGGCAGGTCGTATCGAACCCCTGATAATCGTTGGAATTGACAATACTAATCAGCGAACGGAAGAATATTCATTGACTGTAACTGGCAATTGCTATCAGCATTTTATCGTTGATGAATTGAAACCATTTATTGATAAACAGTATCGAACTATTCCCGATCGGGAGCACATGGCTGTCGGAGGCTCGTCTTTAGGCGGATTAATAGCATTCATATTCACCTGGAACTATGATCAGATCTTTTCCAAAGCAATCTGCATGTCGCCGGCGTTTAAAATTGATGAATTTGATATAGTTACATCGGTTCAGAGCTACGCTGGTCCAAAAAAAGATATTCAACTCTATATCGACAATGGTGGTATCGAACTGGAACAATTGCTGCAACCCGGAATCGATGAGATGGAAGAGGCCCTGAAAAAAATGGGATTTCTACAAGGCATAGATTATTTACGGATCAACGATCAGAGTGCGGAACATTCCGAAAAAGCCTGGAGTAAACGCTTCCCCATGGCATTAACATTTTTATTTGGTAATTGACATCAGAGTGTGGATTTAATACTGATGAATTATTATAATTAGTGTAAATTAATAACGGGTTTATGAGACAATTTATACGAATACTAATCACTGTTTGCCTGATTGGTTCATTTTTTAGATGCCAACCGGTAAATACACCATCGGACAAATTATCTGTTACGGTTTCAATTCTCCCGTTGAAAGAGTTTGTCGAAGAAATCGGTGGCGAAAAAGTAGCCGTAGATGTGATGATTCCACCCGGAGCCTTTCCTCATTCTTATGAGCCCAAACCGGCCCAATTACGGCGATTGAAAAATACCGCTATTTTTGTCAAAGTCGGCACTCCTGTGGAATTTGAAGTGAATTGGATGGATAAGCTCATTGAGATTAATCCACACATGCAGATTATCGACGCCAGTCCCGGCATTGAACTGATCGGTTCCGAAGACCATACTGATCCCCACATCTGGCTCTCACCGAAAAATGCAAAAATAATGGTTCAATCTATCACCAGGGGACTTATTCTTGCGGACAGCACAAATAGTAATTATTACCTGAAGAATCAGGAAAACTATTTACATCGACTGGATCAGATGGATCAACAGATATCCAAAGTTTTTTCCCATAAAACCAAATCCGATTTCATTGTTCTCCACCCTTCCTGGGGATATTTCGCTCGTGATTACGGACTGAATCAGATCGGAATTGAACACGAAGGCAAAGAACCCTCCGCCAGACATCTTCAATTGCTGATTGATGAAGCGAACCAAAAAGAAATAGCAGTTGTATTCATCGCTCCGCAGGATAATCCCAAAAACGCGTTTACTCTAGCCAATGAGATTTCAGCAAATATTCAGACAATCGATCCGTTGGATGGAAATTATATCGCAAATCTGACGCATGTTGCTCAGTTAGTATCGGAGACGTTGAAATAAAGCGATGAAAAAGCCAATTATCAAGCTGGAAAATGTCAGTTTCCGTTATAATACACAAGCG
>Ga0268276_1001456_pt1 | contig 23235 bp, 23 predicted proteins | sample saktaG_4_FD_190145 | JGI IMG/M metagenome (GOLD analysis project Ga0268276, IMG submission 190145) | Saline water microbial communities from Sakinaw Lake, British Columbia, Canada - sak_2010_1_5_45m | ecosystem: Environmental > Aquatic > Non-marine Saline and Alkaline > Saline ... | reverse complement strand
CAGCGGAAGAATTAAACCCTTGAGTGCCGAAGTTGTTAAAAAACTTGAGGAAGCAAATTTCATAAGAGTCACACTGGGTATAGAAAGCGGAGACAATGAACTTCTAAGATCCTGCCATAAAGGGATAAATCAAGAGGACATAATTAAGGCATTTAAGTTATTTTCAAAGTCGAAAATACACCTTAAAACATATCTAATTGTTGGTCTGCCTGGAGAAAATCTGCATACAATAAATGAAAGCGCCAAATTCATAAAAAAGTTACAAAAAATAAAATATGTATCTTATCCCAGATGCTTCAATATCCTATTTGTTTATCCTGGAACCGAAGTTTACGAAATTGCAAAGTCCAAGGGATTTATCAATGATGATTTCTGGCTTACGGATAAGGAGATTCCGCTATATACTGCAGAACACAGTTATGCAGAATTAAAAAAGTTCGAGGAAATTCTCGCGGATAACCTCTCATTTTATAGAATAATAACTCCAAGAGGATTTAAAGCCCAATTCGAGACACTCCCTTACTTAATGAAATATCTCTTTGGGAGAGTGGAAACTCTGTTAAAAAAAGGCAGATTATTCTAAATTAACTATTAATAAAATTAAAAAGAAAAATAATCATAATACCATGGTCATAATGATTTTAGGAATCCTGGACATACTTGTTTCTTTATTTATGTTTTCTGCGTTCTTTTCATATGTTGTGAAATCGGTCTTAATCATCGGTGCGGTCTATCTCCTTATAAAATCAGTCATATTCTCGATTGCTTCAATAAACATAGCCAGCATAATCGACTTTTTTGCTGCGGCAATCATCCTGCTCTCATTCGTATTCAATCTTCCAGGATTTTTCTTCTTGATTGGCGGCGCGTTGGTCTTCCAAAAGGGAGTCTTTAGCCTATTTTAAAATTTTATGCCTTTCAAAACACTTTTAAATGCAACCTTTTTACCATATTGATGAAAAAATCCGGCAAAAAAATCCTATTTGTTACAAGCAGTTTTGAGGAAATATCCTTGATGACTACAAAAAAAGATAATAAAAAAGGCGTGAAATTAGGTGCAGAATCTCATTATGCTCTGGGAATTGCATATCTTCATTCTTATTTGGAATCTCAGGGGATTACCGTTGAGAGCCTATGCTTTAATCACCTTGATTATGAAACCTGTAAGAACCAGGTCATAGAAAAAATAAATTCTTTCTCTCCTGATTTTGTTGGAATACAGATGCTGACCCCAAATAGGGTAAGCAGTTATATGCTAATAGAGTACATCCACAAAAACCATCCAAAAATAAAGATAATTTTGGGCGGTATCCATGCAACAGTCATGTATGACCAACTATTGAAAAAGTATCCGTATGTAATCATTGTCTTAGGAGAAGGAGAATTGACTCTGACAGAAATAGTTAAGAGCAAGACTGCTGATTCAAAAAAAATAAAAGGAATTGTTTTTTTTAAGAAAGGAAAAATTATAATGACTCCGCCAAGAGAACTTATTGAAGATTTGGATAGTCTTCCTTTTCCGAAGCATGAACTTTTTTTTAATACTCCCCGCGATTCTGCATGTATTCTAAGTTCAAGGGGATGTCCTTTCAAATGCAGTTTCTGTTCCCTAAATCCCCTGACAAAAAGAAGAGTCAGATTCAGGAGCCCAAAAAATGTTGTTGACGAGATTGAATATTTGGTCAAGAGATTTCCACAAATAAAAGAAATCTGGTTCCATGATGACTCTCTTTTTGTAGATAATGAGAGAGTAATTGAAATATGCAAAGAAATACTCCGAAGAGGTATAAAGAAAGATTTTATTGCTAGTGGCAGGATAAAACCACTAAGTGAGAGAATGATCAGATTCTTAGAAAGGGCTAATTTCAAGAGAGTTCTTTTGGGCGTTGAAAGCGGGGACAACGATATTTTGAGGATGGCAAATAAAGGGATAAATCAAGAGGATATAATCAATGCATTCAAAATGTTCGCGAAGTCTAAAATAAATATCAAACCCTTCATAATCATAGGGCTTCCTGGAGAAAATGAAAAAACAATAAAAAACACAATTAATCTGATAAAGAAACTGCAAAGAATAAAGTACCACCCGTATACTGACGGGGCCATACTTACAGTCTATCCTGGAACACAGGTCTATGAACTTGCTAAACAAAAAGGAATGATGACGGATGATTTTTGGATGTCTGACAAGCCTACTCCGGCATATACTGCGGAGAATAGTTTAGAGAAATTATATGAACTAAAAGAAGAGTTCCTAGATAATCTTTCTTTGTTCAGGATGCTGACCCTGAGGGGTTTTATTCTACAGTTTCCTCTGCTTCCCTATACTCTCAAGTATGTTTTTTGGACAAAAAGAAAGGCCCTTGTTAATTACTCGGCAAGAAAAATAAAGAGTATTTTTAGAATTAATAAAAAGAACTAGGCTAAGAACTCTGCAGGTACTGTTTCTCCTAATCCAAGGTATAGTCCTAATGCATTCTGTTTAAATTGCCTTTCCCTATAGGCTGCTGCGTTTTTATCTTCTGATGTTTGACTACTAGGACATTCAGAAGCTGCTTCTATTGACCTTAGGGGCATTCCTAAATTGTAAGCCCTACCAACTGAGAACATAAGACCTGCCCAACCTAGGTCTTTTCCACTAAGTTCATTCAAGTGTGCGGCAAGCTTTGATGAGAAAACCTTTGGGCCATAGATAGAGTCACCTTTGAACCCAGTTTTCTTATGAATTAGATCATTCATCAATCCTTCGCATGTTCGCTGATGAGGTGGAAAGGTGTTCATCTGATCGGAAGTTCTACTAACGACGGCAAAAATATCTGGCCCTTCGCGCATACTAAAATATTTATCTATTGCTTCTTCCAGATGTTCAGAGACCCATTTAAACTTGTCAGGCTCCATATAGAGGACTGTTTTTGCATTTCCTGCTGCTCTTTGAATAGAATTTATGTGCTGACAGGTTAAACCACCTGGTACCTGCACAACTTCATGGCCCATTAGTCTAAGGTCATCAAGAAATCTCGTAGAACTTCCGCCATCTGCAATATAAGCCTGATGACCTTTGCTTGCTAAAAAACGCAGAGTTTCTCTCATTAACTCTGCATCGCCTTTTTTATCATAGGTCATTGTTGCGATTGCGATTCTTGTTGAATTTGTCATAACCTGAGTAATTGAGAGGGTATTTAAATCTTTATGGCTGTTGTCCCTGAGGCGTGCGAATAATTCCTGCTGCACTGCAAAGAATTATAAAGCTTTTTAAAGTTTTTTTCTATCTTTCATCAAATAAAAAATGAAATACGACTATCTTATTGTGGGAAGTGGCATATCGGGAATTGTGCTTGCAGAGAGATTAGCTTCTATTGGCAAGAAAATCTTGATTATTGATAAAAAAGACCATATAGGGGGCGCTTGTTACGACTATAAATGCGAGGGAATTTTAGTGCAAAAATATGGGCCGCATATATTTAATACGAAGAGTAAAAGAGTGTTTGACTATCTAAGAAGATTTACAAAATTTAATGACTATAAGCACAGGGTATTATCTTACTACGAAGGGCGGTTTTTCCCAATTCCCATAAACCTCAATACTGTAAATAAATTCTTTAATATAAACTTAAAAAATGAAGAAGAATTAAAGAATTTCCTTAAAGATAAGGCCGTTGTAACAAAAATAATAAAAAATTCGGAGGATGTCGTGCTTTCTAAGTTTGGGAGAGAGTTATATGAGGCATTTGTCAAGAGTTATACAAAAAAGCAATGGGATTTGTATCCTTCTGAATTAGACAGATCTGTTTTGGAACGTCTCCCTATAAGATATAACCGAAATAATTTCTATTTTGATAGTCCTTTCCAAGGAATGCCAAAAAAAGGATTTACAGATATGTTCAAAAAAATGCTTTCAAATAAGAATATTTTTATAAAATTAAATACTCCCTACCAAGAAATATTAAAAAATGTTGCTAAAGAGATCATCTGGACAGGTAAAATTGATGAATATTTCAATTATAAGTTCGGAACACTGGACTATAGAAGCATCGACTTTCTTTTTGAGAAATTAAAAATAAAAAGTTTTCTCCCCAACTCGGTGGTTAATTTTCCTCAAGAAAAATTCAAATTCACGAGAATAACGGAATTTAAAAAGTTCTATAAAATAAAATCAAAAAAGACAATTATTTGTAAAGAGTTTTTCACCTGGGGAAAAGAACCAATTTATCCGGTTTATAATAAGAAAAATATGGACTCTTTACAAAAATATGTAAAGGAATCAGGAAATGAAAAAAATATCCATTTTCTTGGACGATTGGGCAAGTATAAGTATATCAATATAGACCAGTGTGTGGAAGAGGCACTTAATCTATTTGAGAAGATAAAATATGATCAGAGATTCGGCCTATAATTTCTTCCTTAAAAGTTTAGTGAACCCTATTGGTAAAAAACTGAGCAGATAATAGGCCGCGAGTTGTTTTTCAAAATTATAAGTCTTGATATAATCTTTTATCTCTTTTCTGACATTTTTCATTTGATTGTCCTGAAATCCAACAACAATCTTGGTCTTTGAATTTAACTTATTGAAATCTACCATTTTGGGCTGTACCTTGTCTAAGTCCAATTGATCATAATCATCCTTACCGGTTTCTACTCGCTGCCTATAAAATTCTTTTGCTATTTTAAAGAAAAATTCTGGATTCTTCTTAGTATTTGTGGCTGAACCCTTGTTAATCCGATATTTTACAATAAATTCCGGAACATTTGACATTTTCTTATTTGTAGATAATACCATTAGAAGAAAGTCATAATCATCAGAAATAATAAATTTCTCTCGATAAAAGAATTCTTGTGTGTTTCTATGCATAACTGAGGGGTGAATCATGCAGTTTGCGTTTACCATCTTTTTTGCAATTTTCTCGGGATTATCCTCTTTTAATAAAATCCCCATCCTATTCCCTTCTTCATCAATTACAATCGCAGAACCGCCGATTAAGAAAATTTCTGGATGCCTGTCTAAATAGTCTACCTGAATTTTAAATCGGTCTGTAAGACAAACATCATCTGGGTCCATTACCGCAATATATTCTCCTCTTGCTAGCTTTAATCCCTTGTTTCTGGTTTTCACACATCCCATATTTTTTTCATTATTCAAAAAGATTATTCTTTTATCTTTTTCCGCATATCTTTGTATTATCTCTGCAGATTTGTCTTTTGATTCATCGTTAATTATGATAAACTCAAAATCTTCAAAACTTTGATTTAAGATAGAGAGCAGATTCTCATCTAGAAATTTTTCTGCATTATAAACCGGCAGGATTATAGACACCTTTGGATTTTTATCTTCCATACTAAATTATCCCAGATATTATTTATAAAGATTGTTGTCTTATATTGTGTTGTAGCGTTGTAAATTCTTTATATTATCTTCTATTATAATTAACTTTAAATATTCCCCCCGGCCTATTCAATTTATGAAAATTATGGTTACGGGGGGTGCGGGCTATATAGGCAGCCATACTGTAAAGGAATTGCTTAAACAGGGCAATGAAGTTATCATCTTTGACAGCCTTGAAAATGGATATAGGGAAGCCATTGTTGGTGGAAAATTCATCAAAGGAGACTTGGCTGATAGGAACAGACTTGATGCCCTATTCAAAAAAGAAAAGATAGATTCTGTTGTTCATTTTGCAGCTTATGCAGATGTTCCAGAATCTGTTTCAAACCCTGAAAAATATTTTATGAACAACATTTCCAACGGCCTGAACCTTCTAGAGGCTATGAGAAAATATAATGTGAAAAAAATTGTTTTTTCATCTTCTGCGGCAGTCTATGGCATACCTAAGAGGGTTCCCATACAAGAGGAGGACCTTAAGAAACCAAGTAACCCCTATGGTTATACAAAACTAGTCTTTGAGAGAATACTAGGGTATTATGATCATGCTTATGGCATAAAATCCGTTTCTTTGAGATACTTCTGCGCTGCAGGAGCAGACCCAGAGGGTCAGTTAGGAGAATTCCATAAACCAGAACACCACCTTATTCCAAGAGTTTTGCTTGCTGCCCTAGGAAAAATTGACCATTTAGATATTTTTGGGACCGATTATAAAACAAGGGATGGTACTGGTGTCAGGGATTACATCCATGTAACTGACCTTGCAAAGGCCCACATCTTGGCTCTAAGGTACCTCGATAGTGGCGGGAAGACAGAGAGATATAACCTGGGGAGTGAAAAGGGTTTCTCTGTGAAGGAAATAATTGATACAGCAAGAAAGGTTACTGGAATGAAAATAACCGCTATCGAAAAGGCAAGAAGGCCTGGGGACCCTGATGTCCTTATAGCAAGCTCGAAAAAAATAAAGAAGGAACTTGGGTGGAACCCAGAGTATAGTTCTATAGACACCATAATAAGGACCGCATTTAACTGGTTAAAGAATCATCCAGACGGATATAAAAAATAATTCAATGAAATTATCCAAATATTTCTTCAAATCTTTTCAATATCCGCTCATCGTCAACATACTCTGAAGGGATATTATTCTCATAAAAAGGCTGTCTCAAGTACTCTTCATAAAGTGAATCATCGTTGTCAACTTTTATGATATGCTCAACGAACTCCTTCATATCTTTAAAATCGTGGAAATTTATGAAACTCTTTGTATTGAAGTCTTCTTTAACTGCCCCATGTCCAAAATAAATTGGGACACTATTAACCAACATGGGATGAGTCAGTTTTTCTGTGACCCAGCCAGGACTAGAGAAGTTCTCAAAAGCTATTGTAAACTTATAGGGCCTGATGAACTTCAACTTTTCCTCTGCCCAATTTACTGCTTCTCTTGATTTCTTTGGGTCATTTACACTAATTGCCGGCATATTATTCATGCATCTTCCTGGCGAATCTACTGGCTTATACTCATTCAATATCTTGAAAAATTCATTTCTTTCCTTGATATCCTGGGAATAAATAAAATTGCAGAATTTTGTCTTTTCCTTCTTTATCTGCTCCAGGTCTAGGTCTTTTTTTATCGGGGGCTTACCTGCGTTCTCTAGTTTAAAGTCAGTAACTCGGTAGGAAGCTATTCTCATATACTTTGGATGATTGATTTCCTCTTCAAAGTGTGAAGAAAATGCCCAATCACACTCTTTCATATTTGGTTTGGTGTGTTCTGCACCAAAAAAGATCTTGACAAATTTCCCCTCTACTTTGTTCTTCTTTTTGAAAACAGATAAAACTTTTGAAACGATTTTTCTGGAGAATATGTAAAGATCCGGAGAGATCTTTTTGATAACTCTGCCCATTCCCCCTAGACCTTTACCGGCATTTTCTGGATAAACCGAATAAAAGACATAATCTGGATTGTCACTTATCACAACATGGTACCTCCTTCTCAAAAGATCCGTAAATAAATTATCTTCTGAATTAAAATTTGGGTCAAAATACCGGAAATTTATCTTTATTTCTTTTTTATCCATTTTGAATCTACTTTAATTTCTAAGCATAAACAACTTTTAATTCTTTTTAAATGTTTTTGGCGAAAAAAAAATGTTTTTTATTTGAGGTTATTTGAAATATTTTCACCGACTAGAAACAACTTCTCGCTATATCTATTTTATATCAGATAATTTTAAAAAGGGGGCTGATTAAACATTTATTATGATAAACGGAAAAAAGGTAGCGTTCATTACCGGGATTGGGGGACAGGATGGCTCTTACCTAGCAGAACTCCTTCTCAAAAAGGGATATCTTGTTAGGGGAATAGTCCGAAGAGCAAGTTATCCGAATACTCAAAGAATAGACCATCTTATTAAGAAATATGAAGAAGACTACTCAGATCCAGACTGCCCTTTCGTTGTTAAGTATGCTGATCTTACAGATACATCTAGCTTAAGAAACATAATTGAACAAGTCCAACCAGATGAAATTTATAATCTTGCTGCGCAGAGTCATGTCGGAATAAGTTTTGACAATGGCATGTCCACAATAAACATCGACTTGCTTGGAGTATATCGAATCCTTGATACCTTGAAGAAAATGGACTATAAGGGAAAGTTCTATCAGGCATCTAGTTCAGAAATGTTTGGAACTTCTGCACCCCCTCAGAATGAGGATACTCCATTAAATCCACAGAGCCCATATGGTATTTCGAAAGTTGCGGCCTTTCATCTAACCAAACTCTATAGAGACGCTTATGGATTATTTGCCTCAAATGGAATCCTATTCAATCATGAATCACCAAGACGGGGATTAAATTTTGTAACAAGAAAGATAACAAGGGAAATAGCAGAGATTCTTGTTGGAGAGAGGAAGAACGTCACCCTAGGAAATCTAGATGCTAAGAGAGACTGGGGCTACTCTGAAGAATATGTTGAGGCAATGTGGCAGATTTTACAACAGGACAAGCCAGATGATTTTGTCATAGCTACTGGAGAATCTCATACGGTTAGAGAATTTTTAGATGAATGCTTCAAATTAATAGGCCTTGATTATAATAAATTCTTAGGCATAAATGAGCGATATAAAAGACCTGCAGAGGTTCCTTATTTGCTAGGAGATGCTAGTAAGGCAAGGAAAACCTTTGGTTGGAACCCAAAAGTGAAATTCAAAGAATTAGCCAGGATGATGCTAATTTCAGATTTAAGAGAAAAATTTGAAAAAATGGGAATCATCCCGATTAATCCTCCTGAAAAATTTACCGAGGAATACATCTTAGAAAAGGCTAAAGAACTAGGAAAAAACTTATTTAATTCATGTGTTTAATATTCAACGAGTCTATATCTAAAAAATTTCTAAATGATCTTTTAAACTATAAAAAATGGAAAATAGGAAAATAATTGCTGCCAACCCGGGGGGGATATCAAACAGGATTAAATGCCTTATTTCTATGTGGAGGCTTGGAGATAAATATGGCCGAGAACTTCTCTTGTACTGGCCTTCAAACCATACCCTAAGGGGAAAATTCAACGACCTATTTGAAAACCAGTTCCCTGAACTAAAAAAAGAGGATTTGAAAAAAATTGACAAGAAAAACCTGAAAGTCTATCGTGCAGACGTAAATGAAATTCCAGAGTCTGCTCACGAATATCTTGCAACAGATAATGCGCGATGGATCCTTTTTCCTGGTGAAAGAGAAGAAAAACAGATATTCCCCAGTTTATTCTCTACAAAAAAAGGAAATGATATAGACCATGAATTTGAAGGAATCCCTATGAATATAAGAAAAGACATACTTGAATATCTTAAAAGACTTGTCCCAATTAGTTTTGTTAGGGAAGAAGTCGAAAAATTCTTGAAAAAAAATGACCTGACTGATTTCGTCGGAATTCATGCAAGACGAGGGGATTTTCTTCTTGGAAAGGAAGGTCTTGGAAAAGTCTCTTCAAATGAGCGTTTTTTCGAAGAGATTGACAAGATATTAAAAGAAAATCCAGAACAAATGTTCTTCTTATGCACAGATTGCGAAGAAACTGAAAATCTTTTCAAATCTAAATTAAAGGAAAAGGTAATTGTTTATCCTAAAAATAATCGAGACAGAGAAAATGTTAGCGTGACACAAGAAGGATTGGTAGATCTTATCCTGCTTTCAAAGACAAAAAAAATCCTTGGGACATATTTGAGCACCTTCACAGAATTAGCTTGGTGGCTTGGAAGCTGCAAGGCCCCGGTTATCCCAGTAATTGACGAAAACTATAAGAGAGAATTTGAAGCCAAAAAAAGCAGGATGGACCGCAATATTCTTTTAACACTCAAAATATTCATTGCCACAAAAATCCTCAAAAAGGGAAATTGGTTCTAAAAAATAAATAAAAAAAGGACGTAACAGGCATATTAATCTCCCTCTTTTGCTTTTTTATCCCCGAAGTTCTCTATCAAAAATAAGAAGATAAAATAGAGGATTATCGCAAGTCCGACCATGATTATTGTAAGAATCAGATTTGGATTAAATATCCAGTTAAATAGGAATAGAAAACCAAGCATAATCAATGAGGCAAGTAGAGGAGATAAAATTGTTCTTTTATTCAATCCTAGCCTGAATTCTTTTTTGGCTAGAGCCCCTAAAATAAGAAGATTCAAGTATCTAGTTACAAGTGTTGCGATTGAAACCGCTAAAACCGCCCAGATCTGTCCGTAAGGCAGTAACAGTTTAATCAAGATGTAATCAAGGACTATATTCAATACCGTCATAAGGATAAAACTGATTGTTGGTCGATTGAACTTCTCTTTTGCTGCAAATAAAGAAAGGTACAAGGAGATAAACAACTCTTCAAATACCAACATTGAAAGCAAAATCGTGGAGATTAGGATTACATTATAGAATTCTGGCGGGACATAACTTGGACCGTATATTACTCTTAGGACTGGAATCAAGATAAATGCGAGACCTACACTTGAAGGGATTGACACAATTGCAGAGTATTTTACTATTTTCTTAAATCCTCTTTTCAATCTTTTTCCAGTAATTTCTGTAAAAATTGGCAGAACAATGCCCCCTAAATTTATGACTACGCTCAATGGAAGGACTATAGACAGAATTGCGCTGTAGTAAGCCACAAAGTTATTATCTACGAAAAATCCAAGAACAAGGGTATTGATTGTTGAATAAAGTGAAGAAAATGCAGTAAATAGGGTAATCCACCCTAAAAAGATTGTAATTTTCCTCTTTTCTATCTTGACTAGTTTTCCAAAAAATAATTTCTTATGTTTAAATAAGATAATAAGAAAATAGAATGCTGCAGATATAAAGAAGGCTAGGGCCATAGCTAAAAAAACATTTGAAACCGATAGATACATCTTGATAAATAATAAGAACAACCCTATTTTCGCCACTTGAAATATAACTTCCGCGAATAACCCATACTTAAGCTTCTTCAATGGATAGAATATCATGGCGAAAAAGCCTTGTATGGACAAGACAAGTAAATAAATTGAACCCATTCTCAGTGGGAGGGCCATCTCTGGTTTATGGAATATGGCTGTGGCAATTACAGTTGATAACAAAAAGAGAATTAGTGATATCCCAAATGAAAGAATGACTTTCAAATTAAAAAGAAAACGAACTCTTGAACGAGCCTCATCCTCAAATTTTTTTCCTTTCGACAGGGACTCTGCAAGATATCTTGAAAGAGCGGAATTAACTCCCAAGTCTGTAAAAGCAGATATTGTGACAACAACAGAAAAAACTAGGCTGTACAATCCGTAAAGATCTGGCAAAAGAATCCTGGCCAGCAAGATAGAGAAAATTATTCCCCCCAGTTTTGAAACAATATTTATTCCGAAACTATAGGCAGAGTTCTCTATTGTCTGCTTAGTGAGAGATTGATTCTCTTTGTCAAAGAGAGATTTAATCACTTTCTTTATAGATTGATACATAACAGATTAGAATAAACTAGATTTATATTCTTTGTTATATACGGCCTATAAGAAAAATATTAATTCAAAGACCTTTTTTCTTCTGCGATTCATACCATTCTACCGTCTTCTTGATGCCTTCTTCAAAACTAGTCTTAGCGGTAAAACCAAATTCTTCTTTTGCTTTGCTTGTGTCAAGACATCTTCTTGGCTGCCCATCTGGCTTTGATGTGTCCCAGATTATCTTCCCTTTGAAACCAATGTTCTTAGAGATTATCTCTGCAACTTCTTTAATTGTTAATTCCCTGCTTGCCCCTATGTTCACTGGCTCGGATTTATCATATCTCTCCATTGCCAAAACTATCGCTTCTGCAGCATCTTCAACATATAAAAATTCCCTTGAAGCACTTCCTGTGCCCCAGAGAGTAACTTCATTGAGATTCTTTTCTTTTGCATTGTGGAATTTTAGAATTAGAGCGGCAATTACATGAGAATCATTAAGGCTAAAATTATCCCAGGGGCCATAGAGATTAACTTGTAAAAGATGTATTCCATTAAATCCATACTGCTCCCTGTATGCCTGTGATTGTACAAGCATCATCTTCTTTGAGAGCCCATAGGGCGCATTTGTCTCTTCTGGATAACCGTCCCAGAGATTCTTTTCTTTAAATGGGACTTCTGTAAATTTAGGATATTCACAAACACTCCCGATACCTACAAATTTTTTAACTTTATTTATCCTTGAGTATTCTTGCATTAGGGTATTCATCATCAGATTGCCATAGAAAGATAACCCTGGATTTCTTTTATTGAATCCTATGCCACCGATAACTGCCGCAAGATGTATAACTACATCAAAAGGCCCTTTTTCCTTGAAAAGCCTATCAACTTCTGCCTCTTTAACTATATCATATTCTTCTTTAGTAAATAATACTAGATTGGTATAGCCGCGCCCTCTTAATTTGGAGAGTAGGGCCTTTCCTAAAAAGCCATTAGAACCGGTGACCAAGATCCTGTCTGTTTTTTCCATGTTTTAAGAACGCATCTTTTGGTTTATAAACTTTGTCAAAATAATAAGCTCATAAAAGGGCCGTAGGATATACTTTTTTTGCGACTGAGTGATAGTGCTATTCTCTTCGGAGAAGACAAACTTTTTAAATCATTTTTAACTAGAAAAGAATCCTTTTAAAAATCTGAAAAATGAAAAAAAAGATAATCTTATTGATGAAAAAAACGTTCTATAAAGAATTTAAAACAAAATTCTTATTAAATAATTTCATCTGGAAGTCAAAGAAACTAAGCATGGGCAAAAAATGCAAGGAATTTGAAACTAGGTTTGCTCGCGATCAGGGCAGAAAATACGCGGTTCTGTTCAACAGCGGAAGTTCTGCAAATCTTGTTCTAATACACTCCCTGGTTAACCTTGGTCTTCTTAAAGAGGGAAAAAATGTGGGTTTTTCTGCCGTGACCTGGGCAACAAATGTCATGCCAATAACCCAATTAAATATGAATCCAGTACCTATTGACGTCTCTTTAGAGAATCTTAATATCACTTCAGAAAATCTTTTAGAGAGCCTGAATAAAAAGAAGATAAGTGCTCTTTTTGTAACAAACTTGCTTGGTTTTTGTGGAGATCTAGATAAGATAAAAGAGATTTGCAATAAAAAAGGAATTATCCTTATCGAGGATAATTGCGAATCCCTTGGAAGCACAATAAAGAATCAAAAATTGGGAAATTTTGGTTTGGCAAGCACTTTTTCATTCTATGTCGGGCATCATCTCTCAACTATTGAGGGCGGAATGGTCTGCACTGATGACGAAGATTTATACAATATGCTGATCATGGTAAGAGCCCATGGATGGGGCAGAAATCTTAATCCAACAAAAAGGGCTGAACTTAAGAATAAACATCAAATTGATGATTTTTATGAGAAATACTGCTTTTACATAAGTGGATATAATCTTAGGCCCACGGAGATTACTGGTTTTCTTGGATGTGAGCAACTGAAATATCTTCCTGAAACTATAAGAAAAAGAATGAGCACTTTTATACGATATGATCTTTCTGCTAGAAAAAATCCGGATTTTTTAAGATTAAATTTAAGGCACATGGATTTTATCTCAAATTTTGCTTATCCGGTTATATGCAAAAATAAGGAAACTTTTGAACACTATAAAAATAAATTTGATAAAAAAGTAGAGATTCGACCAATTGTTGCTGGCTGTATAGTCAATCAGCCTTTCTTTAAAGATAAAAAACACGCGATGAAAAATGCCGAAATAATCCATAATTTCGGCTTTTATATTCCCAATAATCCTGACTTAAGCAAAAAAGAGATAAACACCATCAGGGGATTATTGGAAAACAGAAATTAAGAATACGACCACTTTTTTGGTATGAGTAGGATATCTCGCATGCTAAAAAATTATTCAATTTTTGGTATGCCAAAGAAGTTTTCTGGGCACCAAAGAGTTTCTAATTTTTGATGATTCCAGTACAGTAATGGATAATTGACCAATCTTTTTTAACTTTCTCGGGCATTTCAGTTATAATATCAATTATCGAATGAAATACATATCCTAAAACAATAGGCACAAAGAAACTTATGAAAAAAGAAAGAATAAACAGAATCAAAAAAATCTCAACATTATGAAAAACGAATAAGACTCTTTTCTTCCCTTCTTTTAAGAATTCTCTTTCAGAATCATTTCGACAGTAACTATATGCTTTGAAGAGGTTGAACTTCTTTTTTCTGAAAACATATAACAGATAGTGATCGAAATCTATCAAAATCGAAGCTAAGAAGAATAATAAAATAAAAAGAGGATTTATTTTCAGAGCATAGAGGATTAGTGAGGCTATTAGCGAGATAATCACATGTATGTGGGGAAGCATATCTGGGCTTTTCAGTCTTTATCTTTTTTAATGATTTTGAGGAATTCCGCAAATGCAGGCCTTGTTATGAAGACTCCAACAGTTATTCCTATTGCTGTTGTCAGTGCAAAACCTTTCAATAGGCCTGCTCCTGCAAACCAGAGAGGAACTAAAGAAACCATAACTGTGGCATAGGCTGCAAAGATTATGAAAAAAGCTCTTTTGATTCTCTCTTTTATCCCATACTCCTTGGAGGTTTCAGACTCATCAATCATGACAATCTGATCATCAACCCCTGTACCAATGGCCGCAATTATACCTGCAATACTAGGAAGATCTAAATTCCATTTAATCAGGGCAGCGATACCTAGTGTCAAAATAACTTCTGAAGCTAGTGTTATTATCACTGGAAGGACAATCTTCAGCTTTCTGAATCTTAAATATATAATCAAGCAGACTACAATGAAAATGGCAATTATTGCGAAGATTATGTTTTGATTGAATTCTTGGCCAACGGTTGGAGAAATGGTGTCTATCTTATCTATCCTTATCTTGAAAGGCAGGCTTCCTGTAATGAGGATAGTCTGTAATTTTTTCATACTGTTTTGAGAATCTTTAACAGCATCTGCTTTGGAATTGCCGACTCCAGAACCCGAAATTGTTACTGTTGTCACTTCTTTTCCTTTTAGATCAGATGAAATAAGAAGTTTGTCTAATAAAGTATCATCTAGATATAAGTCAATTGTTTCATTGAGATATCCTTTTCCCTGACTTAAATTTTCAGAAAGTCTTGATGTTGCCTGGGCTTGTCTCTGAGCAGCTTTTGGAGATAAATCTATGGTGAAACTGAACTTAGCAAAGTATGAACTTCCCGATAATTGGGCAGGTTCAACAAATTCGCATGAACCATCTCCTTGGCAAACATGCTTAATGTCCCCCATTCCTCCGACAAAGACGGTACTGTTGCCGATTTTGGCTTCAAATTTTCCCTGTTGGGATATAAGCTCTTGAAGTTCCTTTGGTGTTGCGCCCGCAATCTCAATAATAAGGTACTGCTCACTTGTAAAAGGATTGCTTGCATCACGAATAACTACGTCTTTAATTCCATAAGTATTAAGTCTCTGTTCTATAACTGATTTAAAATTAATCATCTCTTGGGCATCAAGTTTCTTTTCAGGGGATATCAATGCTCTTGAACCTCCTTGTATATCCAGCCCTGTTTTTACATTCCACTTAGAAAGTTTTGTTACAGTTATGCCCGGGTCTTTTGTAGTCAAAAAGATATAATCATTCACGTCGGTCAGAATCTCAATTTTTACAGATGGTTCGATTTCTTTTCTAATGTCTGAAAAAGAAAAACTCGCGAGGGAATAATTATCTATGGATTCTACAATCATGCCAACTTTTAGGCCGGCTTTTTCAGAATCTCCGGAAACGAAAGAAACAGTCCGGTTATCTATGCTGAAGTCTATCTGGGAAGTCTGATATGTAATGAGTTTATCTTCGGTCTGGATAGTCAGCGTTCTTGGAACAATCTGTATTTTGGAAATTTCATTATAAAACTCCGGAATAGAATTGATTTTAACTCCATTTATTTCTTTTAGTATCTCTCCTCTTGCAATTCCGGCATTAAATGCAGAAGAATTTGTATTTATATCATTGATTTCCACACCTCCGGAAAAAGCTTTAAAATTAATTATCAAAGCAAGAGCTATAATCAACGCAATAACCAAGAGCCATATTTTCCAAGATACTTTTGCCATTTTTTATAAGTTTTATTTATTTTGTTAATTATATTTAGTTTATTCCCTTCTTCTTACAGTACCATTTAAGTATTGCTGCGTTGCCAAACCATGTCCCAAATAGGTCAATTACCAGTCCTGCTGATAAAACAAAGAATATTTGTTTTAAGACAGGAGAGGTTACAATGAAGTATCCAGTTATTACTGCTACTAAGGAGGTCAGGGTCATTATTATCCCTGTTTTGAATGAAGATTTGATTCTTGAATTTGTATTGCCTTCGCTTTTTCTTTTGATGACTTTCGTTGTCAGAAGCGTGTCAGTATCTACTGAGTACCCGACAAGCATAAGCAAGGCAGCTATACCCGCCGTGGACATCTGTATTCCGAATAAATTTGCTATGGCTAAAGCACCAATAGTATCAAAAACTCCGCACTGGATTATTGCCAGGCTTGGGATTGGTACCCTGAATATTATGAAAACAGTTATTCCCATGAAAATGAATGCCAGTATCAAGGCGATTATCAATTGCCTATAGAAAGACTTGCTTAGATTTGAACCAGACGTCTCTATTGTGGAATTGCCTGAGTCCAAAGTATAGCCCAATCTTTCTTCAAGCGCGGTCTGTGTCTGATTTGCGTCCGCCTTGGTTTCAACAATAAAGGCAATCTGTTTTCCTGAAGAGATCTCAGTCAGTGTTCGAACAGAAACCTCTTGATTCAGACTGGCTTTTAAAGAAGCAGCTAATTCTTTCGTGTTCATCGTAGCGTTTGTGTAGACACTTATAGAAGTTCCTCCTGTAAGTGAGACATCCTTGCGCATTATATCGCCAGTTGTTGCTACCATAAAAACGAGCTGAGCAATAATCAAAATGGAGATAATTATCCATATGATCAGAAGTTTCTTATAGTGTTTATCATACCATGCAGAAGTCGGAATAAGTCTAAATGGTTTTTTGGGCCCTTTTTCTTTTACTTTTTCAGGTTTTATCTCTTTTACTTCGGTCTTTTCTTCTTTTAATTCTTCGACCTTATTCTCAGAAACACCATCTGCCTTAGCAATATTGTCTTCTGGTTCCATTTTTATGATTAGCGGGGGGTGTTTAAAAACCTTTCATTTCTGTGAAAAAGGTTTTTAAATTGAGCATATCTGATAAAATCATGCGTTGGTAGTATAGTGGTTAGTAGAAATAATAAGATTTATAAATATGAAATTCTTCTAAGGATTATGGCTAATTTCATAAAGATTAATGCGTTAGAAAGAAATAATCTCTTTAAAAAAGCTAAAGAAAAAGTTTCTACCTATCCCCATTTATCAAAGGAATTAGGGGTTACTAGAGATATGATTTTCAAATACAAAAGAGGAGATTGCTTAATTCCTCAAATCACTTTTGATAAATTGGTAAAAATATCTTCATTTAATCCAAAAAAATTTGATATAATTGTGATGGAAAAATATTTGAAAAAGTGCATAAATAAACCTATTTTAGACCAGAACCTTGCTGAAGTTTTGGGCGTTCTTAATGGAGACGGGCATTTAAGCAAAATAAATCATGAAGTTTCTGTTACAGGGAATTTGGGTGATACGAATTATTTCTTGTATCTAAAGAAAAAATTTGAAGAACTCTTTAAAATGAAGTTCAATATTGAAAAATTTAATCATTATTTGAAGTTAAGGGGATATTCCAAAGAATTAATTGATTTTTTAACAAAAGAATTTGAGTTACCAAAAGGAAGGAAAATGGGGAAACTAGGTATCCCTAAAGAAATTTTTTCTGATAAAAATCTCCTTGCTAACTATTTTAGGGGCCTATTTGATACAGATGGAACATTTTATATAAGAAGAAAAAAAGACCCTGTTGTTGAAATATCCAGTGGGGACCCTGTTTATTTAGAACAAATAAAAGGTGGCCTAAAGTTTATAGATTTTGAATTTGGCATAAGGAAGAAAAATGTTTATTTGTATAAAAAAGAGGATATCAAGAGGTTTTTTGAAGTAATAAAACCTGCTAATCCTAAACATTTAAAAAAGTTCAATTTATACTTTAATTAAGCGCGCTGGTGGTCCAGTGGTCAAGACTATTGCCTTCCAAGCAATATACCCGGGTTCGACCCCCGGCCGGCGCATGCTTCTTCTTAAAGAAGTTATTTAAATATATAATCGATAAAGATATCAAGCACCCGTAGCTCAACTGGATAGAGCGAAGGCATCCTAAGCCTTAGGTTGGGGGTTCAACTCCTCTCGGGTGCGTTTTACTTTTTGACCTTGAACATCTTGCCATGACCGGGAATAACCCAGTCTGCTAAGGCTAAAGCCATCTTTCTACTTTCTTCAATCTCTTCCTCATCTTTGACATAAGGGTCTTGTTTTTTTATCAAGCTTTCATAATCCGTTGCCTGTTTTTCATCAGTTCTCCACCAGAATAAATCCCCTGCAATAAGGATCTTACCTTTGTTTGTATTGACAATCAATGAAGCATGTTCGTGAGCATGTCCGGGAGTTTGAATTACTTGAATACTTGTCCCAGGAATCTTATCAGAATAACTTATGATTTTATCATCCCTATTTATTTCAGTCCCATCTAATACGTCACAATCTGGAAAAAGTCTGATGTTTAGAGTATGGTCTAGGTGATAGTGCGTAACAAATATAAGATTTATATCTTCGGGTTTAAGCTTCTCTTCTGCTAGTTTTTTAAGTAGAAGCTTTTTGTTTGAACCAGGATCTGCAATTATATTCAAACCGTTATCTTTGATTAGAACTGTTGCGGGAGAAGCTAACCAGCCATTTTTATCTTTTTTTGCATAACCTTCAATTAAAACTTTCACTTCTGCCATTTTATATTAATTTTATTAATCTTTTTCTTTAAGATACTGGGTCGCATTAAGGGCAGCCTTGGCTCCCTGGCCACATGCAATTATTATTTGGCCCGCTGTTCCGGTGACATCGCCTGCGGCGAACATGCCTGTTATCGATGTTTTTAGATTTTCATCAACTTTTAGAGTGTGTTTTTCCCCAAGGGCGGGTTTTAAGTCTTTTAAGAAATCTAGCTTGGGTTCTTGCCCTATTGCTATGAACAAGCCTGAAACATTAAGGACTTGCTCTTTTCCATCTTGCTTTATTTTTATAGATTCTAAAAAATTCTTTCCCTTAAGTTCTGATACTGAAAAAGGGGCTTTGAATTCAACATTTTTTTGGGACTTGACCTTTGATATAACGACATCGTCTGCGCTGAATTCTTTTTTGATATTTATCAGATAGACTTTATTGCATATCTCTGAAAGATGAAGAGCATAGTAAAATGCAGAATTTCCTCCCCCAACAACTGCAACATCCTTGCCCTGGAATAAAGGGGCGTCACACGTTGCACAGTAACTTATTCCTTTACCAACAAATTTCTTCTCTGTATCAAGACCCAGATTTCTTGGTTGAAGCCCAGAAGTTATAATAATTGCTTTACTTACGAATGTCTCTTTGTCGGTCTTGATTTCAAATAAATCTTTTTTACTCTTTATGTCTTCAACAGCCTTTTGAATAAACTTTATGGGGAGTGCTTGAACTTGCTTATGGAATTTCTGGGCCAGCTCTATGCCTGAAATTTTATCAAAACCCGGATAGTTTTCGATGATTGTTGCTTCAGTGTATAAGCCCCCCATGGCTTTTGAATCTAGGAGGAGGGTTTTCAAGTTTCTTCTCGCAGAATATATTGCGGCAGTACATCCTGCTGCCCCTGCACCAACTATCGCCAGGTCATAAATTTCATTTGCCATAATTATTAAATAACTGAGAATATTTAAAGCTTAAGATTGGGCCGAATCTTTTGCGGTTCCAGTTGTGATTTCTGTTTGCATAGGAGGAAGCGATTCTCCTTTTGGTTCAACTTGTGGAGGAACAAAGATAACTGCGGCAACAACCGTAGTCCATAGACCATTTTTATCCCCCACTGCTGATTGTGCTATTGCTGTTGTCTTGACAAATTTGTCTGAGATCTTCCAAACTTCTTTTCTTTCATCGTAGCTCGCATCTGGATTAAATTCAACTCCGAGAGTAGAGGCAAGCATGGTTGCTGCCAAGTCTTCAGAATAATCCTCTGCATTAGAATCCGTCATACCAAAGTCGTGGTGCTCAGATAGATAACCATAAGCGTTTGGATCAGAAGGAACTGCACAACCTATTGCGGCTGAAATAAGCCTATTTGGCTCATTTGTTTCGTTTCGAGCCATAACGCAGAAAACAATTTCCCCGGCATGTAACTCCTGCAAGCCCTGGGATCTTGGAACTATCTTGCATCCAGGGGGCATAATACTTGAAACATTTACTAAATTAAAATGCTGGATTCCAGCATCTCTCAAAGCTAGCTCAAAAGACTTTAATTTCTCTTTATCTCTTCCTACGCCTTTAGTAAAAAATATCTTTTTTGGTATCATTTCTCTTCTTTTCAAATATAAATTGAAAAATTAATTTATAACGAGATAATTAAATAATGATTTATAAACTTATTTCTTTTTTTTGTTATTTTTCTTAAATCCAAAAAGGGAGAATTTTTTCTTTTCTTCCTTGAAGATTGTTTTTATGAAGAAAACTTTAAGGCCATATGCCTGGGCGGATTTTGCTTGGACTTTATCGGCAGTAATTAAGACTGCTTTTTCTTGAACTGCTAAATTTCTTATTAAAGCGTCTATCTCGCCAGACTTAGCAAATTTAATCTGATGTCCTGTCGGCCTATCGCCAAGAAATCTTATCTTGACTCTTGATTTAAGATGATGAAGTTTGGCTATATCCTCTAATCCATCAAAACCAATATCCTGGCCGCGATTAGCTAAATTTTCAAGCTCAGCAATAACCGCATTTGGAATCAGAAGCTCCCCTTTAATCTTATCTTTGAAAAGGGGGTATAATTTTTTCTGCGCTATCACCGAAGTGTCAACAAGATATTTTTGTGCCCCAGTTCCCGGCTCTTGAGACGTTACTCTCCTTACTTTTCTAGGTTTATTCATTTTAATCAAAACATTCTACCTCTTTTATTTCTTGCTGGTCATTAATATGCTCGTTTCCTTCTAATCTGAAAACAAACTTTGCCTTTAATATCTTTCCATCAATAACTCTTGGCAACCAGTATTTATCATCGTCCCACATCTCTGTATAGGGAATTTTATCCAAGTCAAACCACTTGAACGCCATCTCTTCGGTCTCTCGAGGCTCTCCGGCCCATTTTTCAACAAGAAAAGCATGCATTGTCTGGTCAAATTGGGGTTCATGCGGAAAAAAGAAATCCATTTCGGCAACTTTTTTTAAATATTTTAATTCTGTCTTTAATTCAGATTCCTCTTGAAATTCCCTGACTGCGGCTTGTTCAATTGTTTCTCCCTCTTTGATCTTGCCGCCAAATCCATTATATTTGCCAACACCAAATCCTCTTTTCTTCATGGCAAGGAGAATCTTATTCTTATTCCGGTCTATCACAACACAGAGTGTTGCTTGTCTATCGGGTCTTTTCATTTTTTACCTATATTCAGAATATCTTCATAGTGCTTATTGAATTTTTTCATAAGTTGAAATTTTTCTCTCGCGATCCTTTTAGCGGTTTTTGTGCTTATTCCCCTCATATACATTTTTTGTCCATTTTGAAATTCCCTATATGCGCGTGCTTGGCTGTTTTTCCTTATAACTGAATGACCGTACGCCCTTAAAATGCCATAGGGGCCAATTGCTTGAAGTTTATCTGCATCATAAATTATCTGGGCTTCTTTTGTCTTTTTTTTAACTCCCTTATTATGAACATATACTGCATAACAGATATCATCTATATCTTCATTGTACAGACCTATTTTGGTAAGGAAAATCCTTGCTCTTTCTGCCCCTTCTTTTGCATGATCCCTTCCATCCTCTTTGGCTCTTTTCTTAATATCATGGAGCCAGGCAATAATTGCGCATTTGTCAACATCTGCTTTTTCTTTCTTTGCAAGAAAAATGGAAAGTCTTACTGTTTGCTCTACATGAAAAAGGTTGTGCCAATCATCATTTTTAGAAAGATGCTTCTTTGCAAATGCCTTTATTTTCTTGAACTGTTCTTTTGTGATTTTCATTTTAATAATAAAATGCGGGAGAGAGGATTCGAACCTCCGCAGGCACTAAGCCAAAGCGTCTCTCGTAAAAATTTTTAAAACTCTTAGCTTGAGCGCTTCTCGTTTGACCGCTCCGACACTCCCGCGTATAATTTATAGGGGTTGAGTGTATTTTTAAGTATATCCTTTCTTTGTTTAAGGGTGGTTTTTGGAGGACAAAAACCGAATTTCTTCCATATTAAATATTTTGTTACGTGCTTGGGGTTTGAAGGTTTAAGCTTATCAAACCAATTACAGACGCTTTTAATTTCATTTATTTCTAAAATGTGGGTGTCACAGCGATTCCTATGATAACTAAATCCTCTTTTAACGGTTCTTCTTACTACCTTAAATCCATACTTTTTGCATAAAACAAATATCTGATCAATTAGCTTTGAAGAAATACAGCCTATTCTTATCCTAATTTTAGTATGATGCTTTGAGTTAAATTCATTGGCATATTTGGTGTAATCTTTCTGACAAAAAATACAACCATCGGTATCAAAGAGACCCCGAAGAAAGGAGAAAACAACTTTTTTATCTGAATTAAAGATCCATTCTGGGACGTATGCAGACTTAACCTTTTTTCCTTTAGCTAACCCAAAATTTAATAATTTTTGAATTAACTCTTTTCGATATAAAGATATCCCGTAAACGCGCCAATATGGAAAATTTTTTGTTTTTGTATGTATCCCTAAAACCCCATTTATTAATTTTAAGAAATGCCGGTCATAATATTCTCCATCCTCTGAAGGATCTCCAGCTATAAAAAATCCTCTTTCTCTTTCCTCAATCCACCCATCACCCATTACCGCCCCACAGAGTTCCGCAATCTTTTCTTTGTCTTTAATCCCACCCATTTTATAATTAAAATAAATTGAGTTTAAAAAACTTTTTATTTTCAATTTTAAATCCGTAAGGTTTAAAAATGAATAATACTATTGTATAATGAAGACGACCATAGCTAGGTGGAAACACCTGTTCCCGTCAGATCACAGAAGTTAAGCGCCTGGTGTTATATGCTGTACTGGCTATTGTTGGGAAACATATAAGTTGTCTTCGTGTTTTTTTCTTTTTCTTGACAACTTATTATTAAAAAATAAGATCTAACAAGAGGATAGATGGATAATTAGATATAAATAAAAAATTTAGAATTTCTTGAACTTGCTAGTCATCTCCATTAGGTC
>Ga0268276_1001454_pt1 | contig 23262 bp, 33 predicted proteins | sample saktaG_4_FD_190145 | JGI IMG/M metagenome (GOLD analysis project Ga0268276, IMG submission 190145) | Saline water microbial communities from Sakinaw Lake, British Columbia, Canada - sak_2010_1_5_45m | ecosystem: Environmental > Aquatic > Non-marine Saline and Alkaline > Saline ... | reverse complement strand
TCTTCTTTTAACTTAATCATTTTATAATCCTCTAAAAAATTTACTACTGCAAGAAAAGCAGAAGGGATTAAGACAAAAACAAAAATCCAATTAAACAAAACTATTGCAGCTAAAGAAACTCCACTTAATATAACTGAAATCAACGTTTTGTATAAAGAAAAGTTTTCCTTAATAATAGCAACTACATTTATGCTCGGAAGGAAATAATTTATTGAAAATCCTCTTATGCTCAAACTCGTGTTTGATACTACTTCATACAAATATTTTCTTTTACTCATTTTTTCACAATCCTTTTTAATTCAACAACTTAGCTTTTGAAAACGAAACTTTTTTTACAACAAATGGTTTTCTTGATTCTTTATCAAGCCAACTAATCAAATCTTCAAATTCACTCATAAATAACACCTATAAAAAACATCAAGAAAAAACTTGAAATGTTAAACATTTCAAAACAAAAAACTTATGACGATTGAAAAGAAAACAAAAGCCCCGAGCACAAAATTAACTGCAAATTTATTTTTTAACACAACTTCATTCTTATTTACTAAATAAGAAATAAGGGTTGAAAAATATTCCCCAAAATAAATAAAATTATTTTTATTTACACTCACGTTTTGCGAAATACACAAATATTTTTTTTTCATAAAACCACTCAATTTCCAAACTCGATTCTTACGTTAAGGAACTTTTTCCAATACAAAACACTACATTTCCAAAAAAATCGCGAAAGCGACACTTAGGGAAAGGTAATTTTTTTGGCAAAACTACTTTTCTACAAAACAAATGTAGAAAAAAATTGCATCTCCAATCAATCATATGATGCATTAATAAACCTTCTTTTTTTTATAAAAAATAATTAAAAAATAACAAGAAAAAAATAAAAAAGGAAAAAAATAATTTAAAAAAACTAAAACAGAACAAAAAAAAATTAAAAAAACAAATTAAGTACAATTATAACTTAGTTTTTCAAAAAAAGGAAAAAAAGTCACTAAGAAAAGTGAATTTTTGATAAAAAAATGATTAAATACACTACAAAACAATATAGTTCATGGTTGAATTTGTTTTTGTGAGCCTAGGAAGAATCCCTTTAGGGCAAAAAATACTATTGGATAAACTTGAAGAAAAAGGAATAACCACTAAACTAATCTCAATGCAAACATTATTCTCAAATGTATTTGACGAGTTGGGGGAAGATAGTTTTAGAAGCAAAAGAAAGAGAGAAGAATTCCATGAAGGAGTAAAAGCCTACTTAAGAGCAGTAAAAAGCAATATTGAAGGATCACAATTCTTTGGAATGACTTTTTTTGATACAATTGGAGAAAAAGAAACAAGTTTTGTTGTTGCAAAAGAAATAAAAAAAGCATTTCCAAACAGTATTTTAATTGCAGGAGGGCCAGCATTTAATTCAGACCCAAAAGCTTTCTTGAAAGAATCTGGAGCGGATTATGCACTGCGAGGAGAAGCCGAAAATACGCTTCCAAAACTGATTGAAATTATTTCAAAAAGAAAAGAAGGAAAAATTCAAGATATTCCTGGAATAATGTTTAGAAAAGAGGGAAGAATTTATTCTCACCCACTAAATGCAAAACTTACTGCTGAAGAAATACAAAATTCAAAATTTGCTTATTTAAAACAAGGAAATGTGGCTTTTACTTATTCTGAAAGAGGATGCAAAAATGCATGCATATTTTGTACAATACCAAGAAAGGGAAACCCTATAATGATTAATACAAAAACAATAATTGATGGAATTGAACAATTGGCACAAAATAAAGATATTAAACAAATTTCTTTTTTAGATGATCAGTTCTTTAGTGATACAAAAAGAGCAAATGAAATCTTAAATGAAATAATAAAAAGAAAATTAAACAAAAGATTTATTTTTGATTGCGCAGCAACAATTGAATCCTTACTAAAAAACGGCAAACCTAATTTAGCACTCTTAAGAAAAATAAAACAAGCAGGAATTTTTGGAATGGAACTTGGACTTGAGGCACTTAATGATAATATGCTTAGAGAACTCAAAGGAAACAGATATACAAAAGTACAAGCAATAGAAGTATTAAAAGCACTTAAAAAAACAGGCATATCTACAAACAACTATCTTCTTGCGGGAGGAATAAATACACGCGCAAGAGATTTTATAGAATCATATTACTCTGCACTAAGACTTGAAATGAAAGGAATTGCAAATTTTTTCTCTAATGCAATAATTGGAGCAACAAAAAAAACTCCAATTCATGCGCAAGCAGAAAAAGAAAATTCTTTATTTACAATGAGGGGGAGAAAAGTTGGCCCCCTAAAAGAAGGAAGAACTGGATTTAGACTCGCAATACCAAAAGATGAAGAATTGCGAAGAATGTTTCTTGAAAAATTAAGAAAAAAAGAAGGAAGACAATTTAATTCAAATGATTTACCACGAGTAATAAAAATGGGGCAAGAATCAAAAGACAAAGTTGCACAAAAATATGCAAAAAAATTACAAAAAATACAAGGAGAAAATACTGCACACACAACTACTTTAAGACAAATTGCAAATAATATAAAACTAAGAATTGCATCAAGAGAAATGCAAAAACAAAAAATAAAATTTAATCTAAATAATTTAAAATTATTTTTAAGCAACCCAGTTATTAATGAAGCAATAAACAAAGAAGCAATAATGCGCTACCACCAATACCTCCCACAACTAAACAAAGCAAAAACACTAACAGGAATTAAACGATTAAAAGCAATTCAAAAAATGAGAAAGCAAACAGGAATTGGAATGACTTATCAATTTGATATCGTAAAAGAAAAAAGAAATTCATTACGCCGGCAAATTGGTTAGTTAACTATTTATAAAGAACTTAATACGCAAGTAATTAGGAAAAGCTAAAGGGAACTATTTTTAGCCGAAAATATTCTCAAAAAAGTTTTTCTACACTAGAGGTGAAACTATGGCTGGAAAAAAAATAGAAAAAGTAGAAGATTTACCAGGAATTGGAGAAGGAGCTGCTAAGAAATTAGAAGAAGCAGGATACAAAACACTTGAATCAATGGCGGTAGCAAGCACAAGCGAATTAAAGGAAATTGCGGGCCTTGGAGAAGGAACTGCAGAAAAAGCAATTAAAGCTGCAAGAGATGCGCTTGATATGGGATTTGAAACAGCTGATATATTAGCTGAAAAAAGAAAACTAATAGGAAAAATCACAACAGGAAGCAAAGAACTTGATACTCTAATTGGAGGAGGGATTGAAACCCAATCAATTACTGAAGTATATGGAAAAATGGCAAGTGGAAAATCCCAATGGTGCTTTCAAACTGCTGTAACAGTACAATTACCAAAAGAACAAGGAGGTCTAGAAGGAGGATGTCTCTATATTGATTCTGAAAATTCTTTCAGACCAGAAAGAGTAATACAAGTTGCAAAAAAATTTGGACTAGATGTTGATGAAATACTAAAAAACATTTATGTTGCAAGAGCATACAATGCAGAACACCAAATGATACTCGCGGATAAAGCGGCTGAAATGATTGAAGACAAAAATATTAAATTAGTAATAATTGATTCACTCACAGCACAATTTCGATCTGAATTTGTTGGAAGAGGAACCTTAGCAGAAAGACAACAAAAACTAAGCAAACACATGAGAACTTTGCAAAAAATTGCTGAAATGCAAAACGTTGCAATTCTTGTAACAAACCAAGTAATGTCAAGACCGGATGTATTATTTGGAGACCCAACTGAACCAATCGGGGGAAATGTTGTAGGGCACGCAAGCAAAACTAGACTTTACTTACGAAAAAGTAAGGAAGATAAAAGAGTTGCAAAACTAGTTGATTCACCTTCTTTACCTGATGGGGAAGCACTATACAGAATCACTGAAAATGGAATAGAAGATTCTGAAGAATAAAAAAAATCCAAAAGGTTTTTTATGTTACAAATAAAAAACCTTTTTGTGAGAATAAAACTTAATTTGTTGAACCACTTTGTTGTATTTCAACCCCAACGAGGGGAAAAAATGTACACACTAAACTATAATCCTGACTGGGACACGCACTATTCAAAAATGGATTCTTTCACACAAGAAAAAATTTGGAAAAAAATACAAAAACAAAAAGAAGAAACAAAAACAAGACACTTACGACATGGAATTGAGTTTTATGTTGCTGAACAAGGACAATATAGAATAGCGCTAAAAATAAATGAAGACGAAAAAACCAAAACTATTTGGTTTGTCGGCAACCACAAACAATATGAAGCTTGGTACAAATCTCTCCAATAGTAATATATACTTTTTGTATATTAAATATATAGTGATAAAATGGATACTTTAGTCAAAATGCAAGGAATGCCCGAAATAGTTCTAACCACGCTTCTAAAAAAAGGGTATTATAAAACCAAAACTGAAGCAATACGCGCAGGAGTGCTTAGTCTTGGAGAAAAATACAAAGTGCTTGAAGAACTGCACGAACAAGAACTCAATTTAGTTGCTTTAAAAATAAAACATGAAGAACAAAAAATGAAGCAAAAAAATAAAAAATTACTCAGCGAAGAAGAAGTGAAAAAGAAATATGGATTAAAATGAAAAATTAAATTTAGGGGAGAAAGAAATATTTTCTTTCCTAAAGACTTTTTTTAAAACAAATAATTAAAAGAAACAAAAGCAAATATTAATTATGATTCCAAAAGTTCCAAGAAAAACTATTTTTGATGCAATAAGTTTTGGAGAAGGATATGAAGGAAGATACTTTGGAAGAATCCAAAACAACAAAGAAGAGAAATGGTCCAATTACTTTAACGAATAATTTTTTTCAAAATCACTTTTAAATTTTTCAAATCTATTTTCTTTAATTGCTAATCTAATTTCTTTCATTAATTTTGTCATAAAATAAGTGTTGTGGTAACTTAGTAACATCAAACCGTTTTGTTCATATGTTTTGAATAAATGATGCAAATATGCTCGAGTGTGATTCTTACACACAAAACAATCACAATTTTCATCAAGAGAAATAAAAGATTCTTTGTGAATTGCCCTATCAATTTTAATTTGACCCTTATGAGTAAAAATCAAACCGTGACGAGCCATTCTTGTTGGATATGCTGAGTCAAACATATCTGCGCCATTACTTACTGCGTTTAGTATTTCAATTGGAGAACCAATACCCATTATGTAAGTTGGATTATCAATTGGTAAAACTTTTTTTACTTCACTAATTATTGAATACATATCAATTTGTGCTTCTCCAATACCAAAACCACCAAGTGCTACCGCATCAAAACCAACTTTGTGCAAAGCTAAGGCACACTTACATCTAATATCTTTATGCACTCCACCTTGAGCAATTGCAAAAAGTAATTGATCTTTATTAGTTTTATTTTCATTTGATTCATGAGCTTTCTTACATTCCTGCGCCCATTCAATTGTACGAATTGCTGAATCTAAATAATCTGCTCTACTTTTTCCAAACAAAGGCTGGTGATCCAAACACATTGCAACATCACTACCTAAAGAATTTTGAATATGAATTGCTTTTGTGGGGGTAACTAATTCAATACTTTTATCAAACGGATTTTTGAAATAAACTCCTTTATCTGTAACTTTGTGAATAAAGTGATCTAAAATTAATTGAAATCCACCTGAATCTGTAAAAAGAGCTTTATCCCAAGACATGAATTTATGCAAGCCCCCTGCTTTTTCGATTAGAGAAAGACCGGGTTTTAAATAATTAATAAAAGCATTTGAAATAATACACTCCACTTCCATCTCTTTTAACTCTGGGTGAGTTACAAATTTTACTGCACCCTTAGTTGCAACTGGCATAAAAAAAGGAGTAACTACATCTGCGTGCGCGGTGTGTAAAATTCCACTACGTGCTAAGGATTTAGAAGAAGAATATTTAATTTCAAAACAACTAGACATAAAATAACACTGAAAAGAAAAGTATATAATTGCTATTAAGTAGCCTGTTTTACCTTTAATAAAAAAAATTGAAACTATTTATTTTAGTTTAGTTAAACACAATAATTGATTGTGTTCAAATTCTAATTCAAACCCTACTTTTTTAAGTTCCTCAAAAATTTCTCGATGACGATAAGGCGACCAAACTAAATCTGGAAAGATTTTTCCGCCAACAAAAAGACAATCTTTTAATGAAATTAAATGCTCTACAAGTTCAGGAACAGGAATATTTTTCAATCCAGCATTAGAGTAAATAACATCAAACTTTATTTTATATTTATTAAAATATTTTACTAATTGTTTACGCCCTGTTTGAAGATAACGAACCTTTTTTGATAACAACATACTAGGATCAGCATCACGCGAATAACCAAAAACTGAAAGTCTACGATTTTGCGCAAGTTCTTTCACAGCAGGACTTGTGTAACAACCCCAATCAAGAACATTTACTTTTCGTTTAGGAAACTGATTAACAAAATTATTAATTGTTGAAGATAAGTGATGATTCATTTTAGCATCAATTGCTTCAAAATTTACCACGGGCCCTCCCATTTAATTACAGGAACACGAACAACTCTTTTGCCCACTGAAGTTTTATCAAGCGAAGAAGTTACTGCGGCTCTTGCCAACCTCTTTTTTCTGGCCATTGACTGAAAAAGACCATTTCTAAAAACAGGCATATTAAATAAAAGAAAGTAGAAAGATTTAAGCTTTTGTTAAATACAAAAAAGCCTTATAAAAGGTTTGCGAGAGAAATACTTCGGACTAGACTGGGCCGGTAGCGGTGGCTTGTAACCAGAAATCCGCTTTATGCTGGAGTTGAAAACGTGAATGAGGAGTGTATGTTTGTACGCTGAGAGTAAGTGTAGCGTCGAAGCTCTGTCCTCACAGGCCCTTAATTAAAACGAACCCCGCCAGGACTGGAAGGTAGCAACGGTAATTTTGGTTAAGAGCGCTGAAGGGAAGCGGAGTGGAGCTATATTTGCTTAAACAACGCATAAACTAAACTTCGAACTCACGTCCGTCCATAAAAAACAACCAAAAACACTCATTCTTGCTTAAATTGACAAAATAACCTATTTTAACACAAACTAAGAAAAGTGAATTTTGAGGCAAAAAAAGAAAGGTTTTTATAGACAAAAAACCCTCAATTAGCACCGAAAGGTGATTTTAAAAAATGGTTTTTGAAAAAAAGATGTCAGTAAAAGATTTAATTGAACAAATGAGAGAAGAACTGAAAAAAGAGCAGGACGAAATAACGCCTCACAGAGCGGTTAGCAAAAGTGCAAAAAAGAAACCGGCTAAAAAAGCTACTGCTAAAAAAACAGTTAAAAAGAAAAAGAAAAAATAAATGAAAAACCTTTTTTTAAGGTTTTTCATTCAAAATCTAAAAAACTACTCTTTTCTTTTCTTAAATTCCTTCTCAGATTCCTTGATTAACTTGTCTAATACATTAGAAATTACTTCAAACAATTTCCATCCTTCAGTGCTAGCAAAAAACTTCTTTGCTCCGATAGTAAGAGTACCATGCAACTCGTGCTGAACTCTTAAACCACCTTTGGCATAATCCTTTAAAGCAAGTTGCAATTGAGCGTCTTCTCCAACTTTTTTAAAAAACCGTTCAAGAGATTTTTCAAAAAACGCCAAATCAACCTCATCAATTTCATTAAACTTCACTAATTTTACGTTAGGGAAATTCTCTAATACAACCATACCAAAACCTCCAACTGTTACTTGATGAAATAACTACTACCTAACTTATTAAAAAAGAGTTGACACACATCAATACTAATGAATATTGATGAAAAAACGGAAAAAACGGAAATTTTTCTAAAAGAACTTAGTGAATATACTACTAACGGGGAATTTAATAGAGTGAAAAGAGTTTGTGAAACTCTTTTGAAAAAAGATTTACCTTTTGAATCAATTGAAGGATTTATACTAAAAACAATACTAAAAGGAAAATCACCACAAAAAGCATCAACAAAATTTAGTGAAAGTGCAAACAAAATTGCAAAAAGTATGATACAAATAGAAGAGGTTATTCAAAGAAACTATACTAAAGTTCCAAGTGAAACAATAATCTCAATTATACTTTCTCTCCCTGAAGATTTTCAACCAATCATTATTGAAATTGAAGAAACTGCTGATGCACTATTTAATAGAGAAAAATTAACATATGAAAATGAATATGCAAAAAAAGCAACTGAAATTTGGCTTCCTCTTGCTACTAAAATAGGAATGAGTGATAGCGAGTGGAAAATACAAGATTTTGCTTTCAAAGTAATTAACCCACAAGGATTTGAAACAGTAAAAAAACTAATTAATAAAAAAAGAGAAGAAAGAGAAGCACTAATTGAAGAAGTGAGAGAGGAAATAAAAAAATTATTAGAAGGAAAAATAACTGCAACAATTGTTGGAAGACCAAAAAGTTTTAAATCAATTTTTGATAAATTGAAAAAAACTGCTTTTGAAAAAATGCATGATATTTATGGAATAAGAATAATATGTGAAAAAGAAAAAGATTGTTATGAAGCACTTGGGATGGTCCACTTCAAATATGAAATAATTCCTGAAGCGTTTGATGATTATATTTCAAAACCAAAAAATGACGGATACAAAAGTATTCATACTGCTGTACAAAGAAAAAACGATGCGATTGAAATACAAATTAGAACATGGGCACAACACTTAAGAATCACTGGAGAATCATATTGGAACTACAAACATATGGCAAAAAATAATGAATTTGAAAAAGAACTAAGTTGGGAAAGACAATTACTTGAATGGCAAAAACAAAACGGAAAAGAAAGAACAAACAAAAAAACTGTTGGAGACAAACTATTTGTCTTTACCCCAAAAAATGATGCAATTTCATTACCAAAAGGAGCAACAGTTATTGATTTTGCTTTTGCAGTGCACACAGAAATTGGAAGAAAAGCGGAGAAAGCTAAAGTTAATGGGCTTTTTGTGCCACTTGAAACAAAATTAAATAATTTAGATACTGTTGAAATTATCGCAAATGAAAAAACACAAATGAAAAAAAACTGGTTACAAAATGCAGTTACAGAAAAAGCAAAATCTAAAATCAAAACCTTTTTTGGATTGTTTAAGAAAAAAGAGCCTAAAAAAACGCTTATGAGTATGAATAATGCTAAAAAAATTAAAATGGCGGAATGCTGCCACCCCCTTCCTGGTGAAGATGTAGTGAGAGTTAAAACTACAAAAAGAAAAATTATTGTTCATAAAAAGGATTGTCAAAATATTTCAAAAATAAGTAAAGATCGATTAGTAACAATTGATTTTGAAAGAGAAAAAGGAGAAACTGGAGTTAGGGTTAAGGCAGTTGATCGACCGGGACTTTTAGGAGAGGTTTTAGAGGAAATTAAAAATTCAGGAGCAACTCTAAAAAATACAAGTTTTAAAATAAAAAAGAATGAATATGCTGATGCAATGTTCATTCTTGAGATAAAAAATGCCCAAAAACTGGAAAAACTAATTGAAAAAATTAACAATATACCTTCAGTGCAATTAGCTGAAAGAATTTAACCTAAAAAGAAGCTAAAGCGTATTTATTTAAACCATTTTACCACAATCCTAAAAGGAAGTGATTGAATGAATTCTATTTTGAAAATAATTATGTTTGCTACTTTACTAGCATTAATTGGAAGTGCTTTTGCCGCATTCCCAGAAGTAACACAAGTGAGTTATACCCCAACTCCGGCAATACCAGGAACTACAATAACTTTACTAGTTCAATTGGAAAACAATGATGCAACCGCACAAAAAGGAGTAATTGTAAGTTTGGAAGATACTTATCCATTCAGCGTAAAACCAACGCAAAGTAATCCAAACCCAAAAACAATTGGTAATATTGATGCATATGGAAAAGCACTAGTGCAATTCACTGTTTATGTTGATTCAACTGCAGAAAATAAAGCATACCCTTTACCAATTACTGTGAAAGTAACTGGAGATACAAGCGGGAAAAAAACAAACCACAACATAATTGTTGGCGGGAAAGAACCAATTGTAAAAGTAATTTCTGTAACTGAAGAAAAATTACTTCCAGGCGAAGAAAAAGAAATTAATTTTACTTTACAAAATGTAGGAACAAGCCCTGCTTACTATGTGGTTTTGGAAATGCAAGAAGATAGAACTATTACTGCTACAGGGGCAGTAGTGGAAAGAGATGTTACTTCTTTAGGCGCAGCAGCAACTAATGTTGGAACTATTACTCCTGGTGAAGAAAAAGTGGCTACATTAAAAGTAAGCGTTAGCAACACAGCAATAATAAAAAATTACACACTTCCAATACTAGTATCATATAATGATCAAACAGGAACAAGAGTTGAGAATACTTCCTATGTAGGATTAAAGGTGTTTGCTACAGCTGACCTTGATGCTACAATAAAAGAAAATTTAAACGGACAAATAACTGTAGAAATATTCAATAAGGGATTAGGAAAAGCTGATTTCACTTTAGTTGAATTATTGGCAACTAATGCTACTATTGACAAACCAAAACAATTCATTGGGACTTTAGGGCCAAATGATGTTGATACAGCAAAAACTGCTATTAAATATACTGGCGGAGAAACTAAACTAACTGTAAAAATAAGTTACTTAGATTCTGATGCAGTACAAAAAACAAAAGAAATAATCCTAACCCCAGAAGTACAAATAACAGCACAAGAAGGACCTAATTGGTTACTAATTCTTGTTGTCATTATTGTAATTGGAGCTGGAATATGGCAATTTGTTTTAAAGAAGAAGAAATAGTAAAAAAAATTAATAATTAGTTGTTAGGGTTAATGCCCTAACAAAAACTTTTTTTAAAAAAATTATTTTTTAGGTTTTGCTTTCCAACCAGCTGACCGTTTAAGAACGTTCGAAAGGGGTTTTGAAACTAAAGGAAGGTCAGAATATTTTAATTTTCTTGCAAGCATTAATTTTCTTGCAGCACTTTTTCTTTTAGTTGCAACAACCCCAGTGTAAGATATATTTTTCCTTAAATAAGGGTTTTGAAAAAAAGGAATTTTGTTTGTTATATTCTCAATCAGATTTGCACGAGAAGAGGCACTTCTCCCAGCAATAAAACTATCTGAAACTTCAACTCTTGCTCGCCTCATTCTATTTAAAAAAAGTCTATTTTTTGAAGCAGATATTTTCAAACTATCGCCCCTTATAATTTATAATCATCTTCAACTTTTAATATTTTTATTCCCGAATCAGTTATTTGTAAAGGATGCAAATCTTCACTATGCTTTGTTGCACGCATCTTTCTAATGTGCAAAGTTCTGTTTGATTGAGTACCAATGCCCATGTAGTGAAGTACTATTACTCCATCAGCAACAAATTCTTCAACACCATATTTACCTAATTGCTTTGAATCTTCATTAATTTCTGTGGTGAATATTGTTGTTACTCCCGCTCTTGCTAAAAGATAAACCATTTTCAAAACAGCTTTTCTAACATCCTGTTCATTATCAAAATTTAATCCTAATGCAGGAATCGAATCAATAATAACACGCTTAGCTTTGATTTTCTTAATAGCACGCATTAATTCTAACAATAACTTATCTAAATCAAAGCCTGTTGCAGGTAAAGAAAATTCTTCATCACTTGGAATACCTAACTTTGCCATTGTTCCATCAACAATTTTCAGCATCCCACTATCTTCTATACTTCTTAAATTCCAACCAAACCTTAACATATCTTCTCTAATCAAATCAGGTCTTTCATCTAAAGTTAAGTAAACTCCGGGTTCATTCATTTTTGTTCCATTCACTAAAAATTGAGTGGCAAAAATAGTTTTACCAGTTCCTGTACCCCCTGAAATTAAAAAAGCTCTTCCTTCAGGTAAGCCGCCTTCTACTAATTCATCAAACCCAAATATTCCAGTTCTTACTCTATTCATAAAAATCAACTACTAAAATAGACTTTTGTGGATTATAAATCTTTTCACAAGAGAAAAATGAAAAGGAATTAACTAAAAAAGAACTTAACTTAATTAAAAAGACTAAAATGAGACTGGAGATAATTCCCACGCAACGTTTCGCCGTTGCATCACAAAGAACGATTGCTAAAAGCAATCCTTCACAAAAAAAAAGACTAAAATGAGACTGGAGGGATTTGAACCCTCGACACCACGGTCTTCAGCCGTGTGCTCTCCCAGGCTGAGCTACAGTCTCAAAGGGATAAATAATTAAGAAATGGAAAGCTTTTTAATAATCCCTAAAAGGCAAACTTTTCTAATATATCTTAAAACACGCCCCCTCTTTTGTTAGAACTAAAGTATATATATTTGAAATTTTAAATATGATTTAAATGAACATAACAATTAGACTGGCAACAAAGAAGGACTTAAACAAATTAGCAAAAATTTATGTCAATTCTTATTCTCCCCTTCCCACTGAAGAACAATGGGAAGAAAAAACTGCAAAAAAACTTTTGAGTTACTGGATGATAAAACAACCAGATTTATTTTTTGTTACAGAGGTTAATAAAAAATTAGCAGGAGCTTTTGTTTCAGGAATAAAACCATGGTGGGACGGAAATCATTTGTTTGATGGAGAAGTGTTTGTTGATCCAAAATACCAAAAACTTGGGGCGGGCTCAAAACTAATCAAAGCGGTTTTTACAAAAGCAATTAAAAAATACAAAGCGGTTACATTTGAAGCTTCTACTTTCAAAAATACAAAATTTCCTTTAAAATGGTACAAAACAATGGGAATTCTTTCAAACAAAGAATTAGTTTTTATTTCAGGAGATTTGAAAAACGCTTTAAAAAAACTAGCAAAGGAATCATTATGAAAGGACTAAAACAAAGGGTTTGGACAAGGCCAATTCTTGAGAAACTTGCCACAGAAGAAAAATGGGGCACGGTTGATAAACACATTACAAAACTTTCAACACCTACTAATTTAAGGTACGCCCACACAATAGGGATAATAAAAGCAAATGAAAACGCTAGAGATTTTTATTTTACTTTACTTCAAAAATCAAAAATCTCCCAAAGAGCTTTTGCACAAATTAGAAAAAAAGTATTCTTGCGTATGGTTGCTGAAAAATCACCTTATGCAAAATTTCGAGCAGCATGCACGTTAGCAGAACACGGAGCTGGAGAATATACGGCAAGCACTTTAGAAATATTAAAAATATACTTAACTAATTCTGAACCAAGTGTAAGAAAAATTGCAAAAAAATATGTTGACAAATTAAGCAAATAACTAAAATTAATTTTGGTTTAAAAAAAGCTAAAACAAGCAAAGAGGGGTATTTTCTGTTGTGATTGTACCTAACCATTAATCAGATATTACCCTACTTTTTCTTTAAATATTTTTCAAGCAACAGCCTTGGCTCGTTATCTCCAAAAGGGTTTTCTTCCCAACCAACTATTTGAAATCCTTCATTTAAATAAGTCAAAACAGCAGAAGTATTTTGAGGATGAACTTTAAGGTGCGCTCTTTTGAATTTTTTAACTTTTTTCATAATTAAATTAAACGCAAATTTTGCATAACCTTTTCCCCTGTAAAGTGGAGAAACTATTAAACCATCCATCTCAACAGAAGTATTTTTAGACTTGAAAGATACTGTACCTATAAACTCTTCACCTAACTTAATAAAATAAACTTCACTATTTGATAAATATTTTTTTACTTCAGCTTCAGTTTGCCAAGCAGCAAATAATTTAGATTTACTTGATCGTTCAAATTCCAAAACTTTTTGCCAATCATCTAATTTAGCTTTAACTAAAGAAATTTCTTCAACCATACAAAAATCCTAATAAAAAGTATTTTTAAAAAGAATTAATAATTTTTTAGAAAAAAATAAGCGAGCCCGTAGGGAATCGAACCCTAGACACCCAGATTAAGAGTCTGGTGCTCTACCGACTGAGCTACGGGCCCATAGTTAATACGGTAATTACTACTTTCTTTAGTAATTACTCTTCAATATTTTTTGAAAAAGTAAATGCAAGCGAGCCCGTAGGGAATCGAACCCTAGACACCTGGATTAAAAGTCCAGTGCTCTACCGACTGAGCTACGGGCCCACCACATTGCATTCCTTTAAAAGAAATTGCCCTGAAAAGATTTTTAAAGATGCGTAAAATGCAATAAAGGCGATTAATATGGAAAAAAAAGATTTTGTGGTAATAAGATATGGGCATAGAGATGTTAGAGATTATAGAGTAACTAGTCACTGCGCACTTGTATCAAGAGCATTTGGAGCAAGCAAAATGATTGTTTGTGAATCAAGAGATGAAATTGCGGAGAATACACTTAAAGGAGTAAGTGGAAGATGGGGAGGAAATTTTAAAGTAGAGTTTGTTGAAAGCTGGAAAACAGCAATTACTCAACTAAAAAGAAAAGGATACACAACAGTTCACTTAACCATGTATGGAATACCTGTACAGGAAGCAGATAAAAAAATAGGAAAACTAAACAAAGTTGCAATACTTGTTGGATCACAAAAAGTAGAAAGAGAAGTGTATGATACGGTGGATTATAATGTTTCAGTTACTAGCCAACCCCATAGTGAGATTGCGGCACTCGCTGTATTTTTGGATAGAGTACAAAATGGAGAAGAATTAAATAAAGACTTTAAAAAATCAAAAATACAAATCATCCCTCAAGAAAGAGGAAAAAAAGTAATTAGCACAGAAAAATAAAAAAATAAAGGGTTTTCTGTAGAGTTTAAAAACACTTAGTAAAGGGAATAAATTATGCCTTCAAAATCATTAACTGACCTGGTGCTCGTAAAAGAGTTGCTTGATACAGTTGGCGGGGTTGATGCAATTGTTTTAGTAAAATTGTGTGAAAAAAAAAGAAAAATGACAACAGATGAAGAATTGTCTAAAAAAATGAAAAAAAAGGTAACTGAAGTTAGAGCAATACTAAACAAATTACATTTTAGAGGAATTGCATGCTACCAAAAAGCAAGGAACCAAAAAACTGGATGGTATAATTATACTTGGGAAATTAAGAAAGACAGAATTGCTGAGATCATCGGAGAACAACAAAAGGAAAACCTTGAGAAATTGAACAAAAAGATGAATTTGGAAGCGGATTATAGTTTATTTGATTGCGCAAAGTGCAGTCATAGAGAAGTGTTTGAAGTTGCAGCAGAATACAACTTTTTATGCCCGGTTTGTGGTGGAAGCATGACTTCCGCTAATGATCCAAACATGCAAAAGGAACTAACAGGAAGAATAAAGAAGATAGAACTAGAGATGGTTTTATTGAATAAAATGAAGTAAAAACATCAAATCCTGGACACATTTTATAGTTAACAGTTAAAAAGAAAAAAGATTGAAACAATCTTTTAATAAGAAAAGAAAGAATTTAATAAAAGGAATTGTTAAAAAAAACATTAAATTGGTTTATTTTAATAAAAAAAGTTCTTTCTATGCTTATAACTAGCGGGGTAGAGCAGCCTGGAGTGCTCGCCGGGCTCATAACCCGGAGGTCGGAGGTTCAAATCCTCTCCCCGCTATAAGTGAGTTTTAACCTATTTTTAATCAAATTTAACCTAAAAATAACCCCTTTAGTTCCACTACTGAGGGCGATCAAATTAATCTAATAAATACGACAATTGACTTAATTTTGAGTTAAATTTGATTCTCTATAATTCCCTTCTTTTTGATTTAAAAAATTTGCTCAAAAAATGATCAAAAACACTACTCTCACAACACCCTAAAACAGAGCACCCTTGCTCACCCCTCTAATACACACCAAATCAATAAGGCTCACTTGACCCAAAAGTAGCTAAATTTAAGTAAAAAGATGGTTCTAAAGAAATCAAAAACCAAAAAACACCAAATCTAAGTAATTACAAGTAATTACAAGTAATGAGGTGTAATGAGCATAAGCACAACTCATTACCGTAATGTTTTTAAATCATTACGGTCATTATATTAATGACGAAAAAGAAAGTGGTAATGATGGGAATTATAGAAACAATCAAACAAATACTCGGAATCAAACAAAAGGTAGCACAAGCTAGTGCTCAAACCATAGTGATGAGTGAGGCAAAGAAAGGGATAGAAGTACGATCCATTTGGGACTTTTTACAATTCAATGAACACACCCAAGCTTTTCACCTTGCTAGCGTTATTCGCTTTGATGAATGGGTCACTATGGATGAAGTGAGAAGAAGGATATTTGACCTATTTCAAGTAGATTATGAAAATGAACGCTCACTCTACCCATATTTGAAGACAATGGTTGATGTTGGGCTTATTGAGAGTAACAATATTGGCGGAAAACGCAAATGGAGAAAGAAAGATTTACTAATAAAGATTGAAAAAGAAATAAAAGAAGAAGAAAAAATAACTCAAACTGAAAAAGAAGCAACAATTGAAGCTAAAAACTAATAAAATAATATATTTGTGTTTCTTTTTCTTAATTTTTAAATAAAGTTGACCCTTAACACCACCTAAATAACTTCATTTCCTGGACATATATTAAAATCATCAAAGAAGTTTATTTTGCCAATTTAAACCATTCTGAGTGGTAATTACCAAGATTTGCTTAAAAAAATTTGAATAAAAAGACTCTTTTTTTACAGTAATTACTAAAAAAAGTTATTGAGAAGGATTTTTCATTCTCTTAAACAACTCATAGAACTCAGTTAAGGTTGGTGATTGCTGATAGGTTTGCTTGAACCACTCAAGATCCACTATACTCTGAGCTTCTTTTAACAACCCTGCTTTATATCCCGCTTCAGTCCCGCTTTGAACCACTACTCTTTTCATCTCATTCAAAAGTAATGCTTTACCCTCTACCCCTTCTACAAACTTTCTACTTAATAAATTCTCAACCGCACTTGTAACTTCTTTCTCCCCAAGCTCTTTTTCATTCAAAAAATAAGTACATTTCCATTCCCCTTTCTCTTGCCAAAAATGTGTTGGATTTTTGCCGGTTTTAAAAAATTCCTGTAAGGTTTGAAATGCAGCTGGTGGAATAATTACACAATTTTTGCCTGGTCTAATATAAGGGTAATTTGAAAGAATACCCTCTCTATGATAGTGGTAGTTTTTTCCTGAACCTTTAAAAACTGCTTGAGTGTACCCATAAATTCCTCTGAAAAGTTTTTGGTAGGTGTATGAAGAGTGTTTTGTTGAGTCGGGCAAGATGAAACGATATTGAACAAAATAAGATTTGATTGTCATTACACCCACCCCGCGCTTCCATTAATACCTTATAATAATACAATAAAATGTTTCTTATGTATAGTATATATACATATTGTTATTGATTGTTATTTTCTTTTTTTTAAATTTTAAGTTAAAAGGAGAGGTTGTCCAAGAAAAGCTGTTGCTTTTCGGTACCAAAAAACAAGAGTTTTTTAGGTCCAAGAAATGGGGTAAATTTAAATTTGTTTTGTTATAGGAGTTAAAAAGTGAAAAAAATTAAAAAAAAGAAATTCTGAAGTTAAGGTATTTTTGAATGAAAAATGAAAGTAAGGGGAGGCCTTACCTTCGAGAATATTTATATCTTAATTGAGTAGCTGCTGGTTGTTCTCTTACATCTTCTTTAGGTTGGTCTGTAAAAGGTATTTCTCTACTTGAAACAATGATAATATCCTTTACTGATTTAACATTCCTATAAGGTATGCTTTTTTCAGCTAAGATTTTCTTTGCATCTGATTTAGTTTTCACTTTCAGAGGTTCAGTTGTTATTGTTTCTAGTTTTCCTTTTTCTAGGTTTATGATTATATCATATACCTTTCCTTTATACCCAGCTTCGAAGTCGTAAACATCCATGCCGAAAAGTTTTGACAATCTAACGCTCATAATTAATCCTCCCTTAGAGTTTTTGTTACGCTAAGAAAGACGGTGAAGTATTTAAATCTATTCCCTAAAACAAAAAAAGAAGAGTTGGTTTGGAAAGTAAAATAACCCCCTTCTACATAAGATGGAGAGGTATTTAAAGTTGAAAAAAGGTTTTTCAAAAAACACTTTAGTAAAGGAACAATGGGGGGTAGGTGTTAGTTGTTATTTTTACAATTTATCAAGCGGACTAATCACTTTTTTGAGTTGATCATTTGCAACACTAGTGTAAATTTGAGTGGTGTTCAAACTTGAGTGACCTAAAAGGGTTTGAATATATCTAATATTTGTTCCTGCTTCAAGTAAATGAGTTGCATAAGAGTGACGCAAACAGTGAGGAGTAACATGTTTATTTATTCCAGCGTTAGTTGCAGCACTTCTAACAATTCTTTGAATAGTATCAGTGGTAATTGGTTTGCCATTTTTTTTAGAAAAAACAAATTCTGATTGAATTTTCTTTTTTGTTAAATATTTTTTTATCCCATGAATCCATTCTTTTGACAAAATAATAATTCTGTCTTTATTTCCTTTTCCCGCTCGAACAGTTGCAGTTCTTTCCTTAAAATTAAGTTCCTCTACTTTAATTTTAGTTACTTCACTTACTCTGCATCCAGACCCATACATGAATTGTAACATTAATCTATTTCTTCCAAAGTGAGTTGACTCAAACAATTTTTTTATTTCATCACGAGTAAGAACTTTAGGTAAAGATTTTGCTTTTTTTGGAATTTTAATTTCTTCTAAAATTTGTTTCATGTGATTTTTTTTAAATAAATATTGCATTGAAGCGTGAACAAGAGAAAGAGTTGCATTATTACACCCCTTTTCTTTTTTATTTGCCAAATAAGAAATAAGATCTTGTTTTACTAATTCTTCTAGTGGTTTATTAATAAAATAAATCATTTCGCGCGTGTAAATAAGATACATTTTGATTGTTTTAGAGGAGTATCCTTCAACAATTAATTCTTGTTTTAATTGAGTTAATATTTGTTCAAATTTTGGGTTAAGTGTAAGTTGATTAGTTTGTGCTTGAGTTAAAGGAACTACTTCTTTAACGGAAGTGGGGGGCGTGGGAGAAGTTTGTGGAATAATTGGTTCAGAAAGATTATCCTGCATTTTAATCAAGAGATTTTAGGTGTTTTTTCTTTAAATAGTTGCCTTTTTTGAAGTTGAATTTATTAATTTTTTTCCAAAAAAGTAAGGTTTTTAAACGCGAAAGAGATAATTTTAGTATATGTTACGAAAACCACAAAAGCCTCCAGAAGGCGCAAAAATGAAGGAAACTGCTGACATGGTAATGTGGCGAAAAGAATTTGAAAAAATGAAAATTGATGACCATAAAAGTAAGTTAAAAGAACTTGGACTTGATGATGAAGATTTAGCTGAATTTGATGCTTTAGAAAAAGGTGAAATAACTCTTGATGCTGAACTTGGTGGAGAAGAAGTTGCACCTACTGCTAAAGAAGTTAAAAAGAAAATAAAGAAAAAATAAAATTAAACTCTTTTTTAATTTTTTCTTTTAATTATAAAATATTTTTTGTTTTATTAAAGTAGTTTTTTTTTAATTATTTTTTAGTTGCGCGAATTCCAGAACTCTCTTTATGATATTCTGCATCTTTAAATCCTGCTTTAATTAACATTTTTTGAACTGTTGGCCAATATTCAGTTCCTTTGGTTTTTCCTGGATTAGGGCAGTAATGGTACAAAATTCCGCCGGATTTTAGTACTCTATAAAGTTCAAAATAAAAATCAAGAGAAAATAGTTCTTTTCCAAAAGAAGTTGTTGGGGGATCATGTAAAACTCTGTCTATTGATTTACTTTCAATTTTTTTAATTTCTTCATAAACACTTCCTTTTGTTAAATTTATTTTTTTGTTAGTAAAGAGTTCATCTGAATAAGGATTATATTTAGCCAATTCTAAAACATTTTCATCCTTCTCAAATACAATTACTTTTTCACATTCTATTTTTTGCGCTTCAAGAATAGAAGTATACCCAAGTCCGCAACAACAATCAAGCACAATTCCTTTAACTGGAGAAATTTCTTTAACCATTAACTCAGCACTCGTTTTAGGACTAATTGTTTTGAAACGGTGCATTGGGACACTAGAAAGCATAATTGTTGGCCAATCAGAAGTTGGTTTTAATTTATAGTAAAGATTAGTTTCTTCACCAAACATTTCAATTGCAAGCACTTTGCCATCAACAATTGTGTAAAAAGTTTCTTCTTTAGTTTTCTTTAATTGATCAAAACCAATTTTTTCACCCCTAATTAGTGCAAATTTTTCTTTTTGATTAATTAAAATTTTTTCTTGTGTGTTTCCTAAGTCTAAACTTAGTAAAACTAAGGGGTGTCCAAGAAAAGCTGATTGCTTTTCGGGACCCAAAAACAATGGTTTTTTAGGTCCAGGATTTGATGTGTTTCGATTAATAGAAAGTATCTTTTCTGCATCCTTTTTAGTCAAAATGGCAATATTACGCATTATACTCAATTATATTAGGGTGGAAAGGTTTATATATTACCTCAGCGCAGTTATGTATTGGAACTATTTTTGTAAGTTTCCTAAAGTTCAAAAAGGTGAGTCTATGAGTCATATATTGCTAAAGATGGATGTCGATGAGGAAATGAGACTTAGTCTACTTTCTCAAGAGATGAAAATGAGATCTAAGCAGCCTGAAGCCTGGACTAAAACAAAGTTTAGAAAATACGCGAACTTTGGAAGAAACAGGAACAAAACTGCTGAAGAAATTTTAAACGCAGAACCAAAAACAATGGCAAAGTCAGCTTTGAAGAAGTAAACCTTCTTCTTGGCATAATGCCTTTCTTTTTTTAAATTAAAAATTAGTTACTTTTTTATTTAATTTTAAAAAAATAAAAAAAGTGATTAATTACTTAATCACTTCAAGAGTTCCTTTTTTTCCTGCGCTTATTTGGATTCTTCCTTTATATTCAGAAACCCACCCGTTTGTAATTTTTACTTTGTCTCCATCATTTACTTTCTTATAATCATCATTCCAAAGAGTGAGAGATACTTCTTCCCCATCCTCGTCCTTTACTGCAGCATTACAAACAGTTCCTTGTCCGCTTGCGCTAGCAAAAGCTCTTGGTTCGCCTTTAGTAACCACTTCAACTATTATTTCTTCAAATCCTGTAGCTGGTTTTAATTCTTTAATCTTCATTAGAACACCTTGAAGTAAAAAGATACAAAATCATTAAAAAAGCACTTGTTAGTTTGTAAATTTATTTTATTTATGGTTCAAAAGGTTTTTCATTTCAGAAAGTGCAACTGAGTTTTTAGCATTTTTAGTAAGAAAAATACTAGTATTGGTTTTTTTGATTGAATTATCCGTTTTTATTAAATATTTATGAGCGTTTGCTAAAGTGCTACTGTTTTCAGTTCTTAAAATCAATATAATTTCATTAGAGATTGTGGTAAAAATATCTTGTACTTCTGGATTTTTCATTAATGCTTTAATTGTTTTTTCTTCTTTTCCTGGGACTGATTTTATAATAACAAATGCCTTAAGCCCCATTTTTAATTCATCATATCCTTTTTGAGTAAGCTCTGGTAGTTCCTTTACTATTACTCCTCCACTCCAGAATTTTTCCCATCTATTAGAAACGGTATTTCTGTGAATTTTATATTTTTTTGAAATATCTGCTAGATTAATTTTAGGATTTTCCATTTTTTCATAAATAATTTTGCAATCAATTTCGCTTGGGTGAAAAGGAGCATTTTTTTGTACAGGTAAATAGTGTCTTTTGTATTCTTTATTTGCAAAATATACTTGTATATCCGTAATTAATCCATCAAATAGTTTTTCCATCATTAAAATAAATGCACTTACGTTAAGTATGCTTGGCCCAATTATTTTTACTGCCAAATCATTTTCCCCAGTAATATCCGCTACAATAATAACTTGGGGCAAATTAAGCAATTTTTTAACAATTTCTTCTGGGTGTAAAGTGCCACTCCAATTAATACTTAATAAAATCCATGCAAAATTTCCTACTCCGAGTGTATTTAGGTTAATTTCGTATTTTGTTTTTGAAAAATATCCTTCTTTTTTTAATTTTTCAAGAACATAATCAACAGTATTTTTTTTAGTTTAAGTCTTTTTTCAATCAATCCTTCTAAATTTTCAATTCCATTAACATAAGCTTCTTTTAGAATTTTTTTCCTTAATTCAACGGCATTGTTCATAACAATAATTTGTTACTTTGTGCTAAAAAACCTATCTTTTTTAATGCACACTTATTAACTTACTATATTTGTATTATAATATTTTTTTAAGGTATTTTTAGTAAAAAGCACACTAAATTATTTATTTTATGTGCGTATTCAAAGAAGGGTTAATTAAGTTTGAGTGGAGAAGTATTACTAGTAAGGGGGAGGGAAAAATGGAAGGAGCAAAAGTTGCAAAGGCAATTATGTTGTTTGCTACATTAATTGGAATATACATTTGGATGGGCCAAGGAGCAAGTGTAGTTGATATTCTTGTGCTAACATTTGCTGCAACTTTGATTTTGAGAATAGAATCTAGCGCAAAAGATGATATTGTTATTACTCAAGAAGATGTTGAACCGCACTTTAAAGAGAGTTTTTTTTATAAGTCTACTTTTCCCTTAAGGCAATTTTTACTGGCATGGCGTAAGCTTGTTTTTCAAAAAAGAGCCAATTTGAGCCCTTTTTATTTATTTTCTTTTGAATAATAATTGATAAAGATGGGTTTTCTTTTTTTAGATATAGAATCACTGGTTGATCCAGATGATCAAAAATCAGGGTTAAATCCTTTTCATGAAAAAAGTAAAGTAATTGTTATAGCTTACAATTATTACTCTTCACACACTGCTCCAAAAGAAGGCCAAATAAAACCCCCTTCATTTTTGCTTGAGTGGGAAATAGGTTCTGAAGAAAAACTCTTAAAAGAATTTTACACCGTACTAAAATCAATTGAAAAAAAAGAATTTAATAGCGGAGATGAATTTTTGAAGATAGTGGGATTTAATCACTTGGCTTATGATTTGAATTATTTGTTTTGTAGAATGAGTAAACACAATATTGCTCCTCAAAAAGAATTATTTAATTTACTTTTTACAAACCCTAAACACATAGATATGGCTCAATTAGGGATGGCTGTTTCAAAAGCAACTAAACGCGATGAAGATTTTAGAACAATCTCTCAAAAAACAATTAATTCTTATTATGAAATTCCTGTTAAAGAAGCAACAGGAAAAGATGTTTCAAAATTTTATTTAGCTAAAGATTATCCAAAAATAATGAAATATTGTACAGAAGAATTTACTTTTGAACTATTATACCAAAGTTTGCTTCAAACCTTCCTTCACTAATTTTATTATTTTTAAAAAACACATTTTGTCCAATTTTTTGCACGATAGAGGCTCTGTAGAAATGATTTATATAGGTAGGGCTAAATAGAGGGTTGCCCCTCTATCTAGTGTGATCCCTATGAATGTAATG